>Ga0164294_10000574_pt1 | contig 34998 bp, 27 predicted proteins | sample GEODES005metaG_FD_111479 | JGI IMG/M metagenome (GOLD analysis project Ga0164294, IMG submission 111479) | Oligotrophic lake water microbial communities from Sparkling Lake, Wisconsin, USA - GEODES005 metaG | ecosystem: Environmental > Aquatic > Freshwater > Lake | place: USA: Sparkling Lake... | reverse complement strand
TTCGAAGCAAACAGATTGAACCGATTGTATTCTTTGATGGAAAACCTCCCTCTGAAAAGAAAGACGTGGTCAAAGAACGATTTGATGGACGAAAACAGATTGAACTATTAACGCAGGAATTGGAAACAGGTCCTGATCGTGTCACAGTAGAAGAAGAATTAAAACGCTTGCAAGCCATTCATCCAACGGTGAGTTACACAGAACGAGATCTTGTCAAAAAGTTTCTTTACACCATGGGTGTTCGCTATGTAAATGCTACAGGTGAAGCAGATTCTATCTTAGCATATTGGTCACGAACGCATGTATTATCTGCAGTGATCAGTACGGATATGGATATGCTTCCCCGTGGAATTAATCATTTAATTATGCCAAATGAGAAAGAGGAGTGGGTATCATATAATCTTCCTACAATCTTGAGTGATATATCACTTTCCTTAGAACAATTTCAAATGATGTGTGTCTTAATGGGAACAGATTATACAAAGAGTGTACGACCAATACATGTTCGTACTGCCTGCAGTTTAGTAAGAAATCCGATTCATAGTCTACGAGATATATGGAAAGGAGCAGATCTTCCCTTGTTAGAACGTGCTAAAACACTATTAGAAGGAACCGAAGATACATTACAATCACTCTTAAGTGAAAAGGAACGAACACGGTGGTTAGCTGATTCTCCCTCGATTGAACCCGAGGAATTTGAAGTGTTTCAACATACCTACTTTCCATCTACATGCATGCTCTATCTTCAAAGACCAGTTAGAGAGGCAATTACAGGACTTACATGAGATGCATTCATAACACGCCAAAAGGTGGCAATACTCAAGATAAATAAAATTAGAAATAGAATTGCTGATAGTAAAATATATGGAAAGACACGTTGTATGATACTACTTACAATAGGATCTAACACTGTTTGTATTTGATCCTTGATTTTCGGCGATCGAATCATATGAAACAATTTTTCACCCAGATGTGTTGCCATATCCATATTGGCTTCCATATAACGATCACGTGTTGCACTCATTATTCTTTTACCGCGGAGTTTTTTTCATCCTTTGACCGAAGGAAGAACTAGAATGGACTTTGGATCTCCTATACGACATAAAGAACAAGATATCATGTGGTTTCGAGTTCCTCTTACGACTCCTTATATGGTGGATGTAACTCCAAAGGGAGTCGCAGATGCCCGGACTTGTATGCTACAGACGCTTCTTCGATCGAAGGGACTATTTTCTACAACACCGACCTTGCAACAATTGGGAACATTAGCACCCATTTGGCAACTTCCGGATTCGCCGGTTGCCAATGTAAAATGGATCTCCTCTCTCCGTTGGGAGTCTCCCTCACCGAGTAACCCCAGTTCTATTCATGTGATCGCTGTCTGGATTTCCCGGTCGTTGATCGTCCCTGAACTGCGAGGTACTGCTGAATTTATTGAATTGGATCTTTCCCATCCGGAGTTGGAGGAGGTGAGTGAGATTGAATCTAGTGAGGGAATGGTCCACTTGCGATCCTTGGACACTGTTCGCCAGAAGGCGAATGAAGAGATAAATCGATTGTGGAGACTTGCCCGAACTGCCACAGAGGATGCAGAAACAGCAGAGGAGGCTTTTTTTCAAAAATATGGGGAACCCTTTTCCGAGGATTCGGATTCCGATGATTCCAACTAAAAAATAACCCCTCGACAGGTAGTAAAGACATGGCTGATACGCAAACTCTCGTAATGGGCGTCCTTATCGTTGCAATTGCAGTGGGTGTTTTATATCTAGTAGATCCTAGTTTGGGGGGTGCTCTTCCCGCACTGAAGCGTGCTGTTGGGCTGGAAGGGTTTGAGAATGAGGAGGAGGAAGAGAAGATGACTCCTGGTGCCAATCCTACCAATGGTCAGGCATCCGAAGGAACCGGTCCCTCACTTGCAGCCGCTGTGAATGGTGCTCCCAGTTCCATGGGGGGGAATAGCTCCTCTGGTCTTCCTTCCACCAGTGGTGCTCAGGTAGGTAACTCGATGCTGGCAAGTGTTCCTACCATGCCAGCAGTTCCTTCCGGCGGCTCTGCATCTCCTTCCACAGTTCCTACTGCAGAAGGGTTTATGAATCTCAATCCCTCTCCTATGCCATTCCCTGGTGGTGCTCCTCCCAGCGATTGCTACCCTACGAATCAGCTGAAGGCACAGGAACTTCTTCCCAGTGATCCTAACTCCAAGTGGGCAGCCGTCAATCCTATGGGATCTGGTGATATTAGCGGCAAGAACTTCTTGAGTGCTGGCGCGTTGATCGGTGTGAATACGGTGGGACAGTCGCTCCGCAATGCTAACCACGATCTTCGTTCGGACCCTCCTAACCCTCAAGTCGTGGTAAGCCCTTGGAACAATACGAATATTTCTCCAGATTTATTAAGACGACCTCTCGAGTAAATATTTTTATGATATGAAACTACAACTTTTTATAAAAGTTTAAACTATATTTTACAGTATAAACTTTTAACCCCTCAAAATCAACTCCCTAAACTCGAGTTTAACTTAAAGCGTTCCCCCTATTTATATCTAATAAGATGCCACTAAGATTAACACTTGAAGAGGTAAAACTTGCGTTTGAAGCGGAGAAATGCACTCTTCTTTCAAAAGAGTATAGTACCAATAAAAAACCACTAGAATACCTTTGCTCCTGTGGTAGTAAAGAGACTCATATTATTCGTTATTCAGATTTTCAACGAGGAATACGATGCAGTGATTGCCGCCTAGACCGATTAAAAGCTACCAACAAAGAACGCTTCGGCTACGAGTTTGTAAGCCAACGACCTGAGACAAAAGAATCAACCGTGAAAGGCATGAAAGAATATGTCGCCAACAAGAAACACAAGATTGAAGACGTAATCCAATATTTCAAAGATCAAAAATGTACGTTACTAGAAACAACCTATAAAGATTGTGTAACACCCATGAAGTTTTTATGCTTGTGTGGAAAAGAAGGAAGTATTACCTATGGACATTTTCTTAGAGGACAACGCTGTTCTGATCCTACTTGTATGGACACGCGTAAAAAAGCAACCAATCTGGTGCAGTTTGGATCCATTTCTTACACGGGTACAACTGAATACAAAGAACGACATAAAGTAACATCTCTTGCACGGTATGGTACAGAACATCCTCAGCAAAGTCTTCTTGTTCAAGAAAAGAGTGAAAAATCAGGGCACGCCTACCGCCCTTACACCTTTCCATCTGGATTAGTTGTTTCTGTGCAAGGTTATGAACCGTTTGGACTAAATCACATTTTAAAAACCTACAAGGAAGAAGAGCTTCGTGTAGGAAGAGCGTACCAGCCTGAAATCTGGTATATGGATTCAGACGGAATCAAACACCGTTATTTCAGCGATGTCTATATACCAAAAGAAAAGCATATACTGGAAATAAAAAGTACATGGACCTATCAAAAAGGAATGAAACAAGGAAAGCTTTTATTACAGAAGGAAGCCTGTATTAAATTAGGTTATAAATATACTCTACTTACCTTTAATGAAAAAGGGGAGCATTGTCCTGAATTAACTGTATAGATTTCTTATATATGTAATAGTTAGAATAATGACCAGCTACATTCGTGAAGTGTTTACTTTGTCGGCACATCAGAAGCCGACGGTGGGAGACACCAAGTTTTCGGTAGTTCCGACCGATCATATGGGATGGTTGAATTGCGATGGTCGATCGTTGTCAGTTAGTTCGTACGTGTTTTTATATAATGTGATTGGATATTCGTATGGCGGCTCTGGAGCGACCTCTACGTTTAATTTGCCGAATCCGGCGGGACGCGTTCCGGCTGCTACTGGAACAGGCACTGATGCCAATGCCAGTACCTTTCGTGTTGCCTTGGGAAGTACCATTGGTGAATATGTGCATCAATTGAGTATTGCAGAAATGCCAAGCCACAATCACGGTGTGGCTGGAGGTGGGCAAATCTCTACCAATAATTCCACAAGTATGGTGAGTACGGGTATTACCTTGAACGATCCTGGGCATGCACATGCTTATACTACATATAGTAATGCTGATAGAGGTTATGTTGCCGCTGGCGATAATGATGGTGTTCTCGGCGGCACACAAACCTTAAATACAACCACCAATTCCACCGGCATCACCCTCACTGACCCCACCCACTCCCACGTCTTGAATCCTGCTGGTGGTGATAGAGCCCATAACAACGTACAACCCACGATCGGTATGGGTAATATGTTTATCTATAGTGGAAAGGTGAATCTTGGATCCTTCCCGTATACGACCGGTACCTTACTATTTTAAGAAAATATATAGATTATAATAGATTATTCTATAATCTTTTATAATAATAGGGAATATGGAATGGATCCTTATTATAGTTATAGAATAAAATACAGCTATGCTGTATTTTATTCTATAACTATAATAAGGATGGAAGGATTCCTATTTTACAAAGATATTATCGTACCGATAATATCTTTGTAAAATAGGAATGGAATGGATCTTTGTAGGAGGTTTAGCAGCTGCCGGACTCGGCGCAATGATATATAAACAATCAGCCTATCCCATGTCTTACGTCAAAAGTACCGTCGACAATGAGCGATATTTAGTAAGAAACTTGGATGATAAGCAAGAGGCAGCAGATCGTCTTGCAAGGGTAAGAGATCGTCTGGTCCGTCTTCGCACGGCATTGGAACAGAAACACCCTGATAAACCCTTTGTAAAACATGTCTTGAAGAATTGCGATTTGACTGCCGAACGATTTAGTGAAAGTACTCCCGATGCCTCCTTCACCTCCTATTCTGTCAATAAGGGGGAAAAGGTATACATGTGTTTGCGCCAACGAGATAAGGAGGAACGCTTGGTGAATGAGAATGTCTTAATCTTTGTTGGATTGCATGAGATGTCTCACATTGGAACAAGCAGTATTGGACATACCCCAGAGTTTTGGAATAACTTTGCATGGGTCTTACAACAAGCAGAAGCCATGAATTTATATCAATATCAAGATTTTGCAGCACATCCGGTGACATACTGTGGGGTCAAGATCACAGATTCTCCCAAATATAAGGAAGGGATGAAAGATGATATAAGTTCCTAGAAGTAGAAGTAGATGGAGATCTTGAATCCCACCCCTGTGAATACTTTATTGAATGAACTACAGATTGTAGATCATTCAGCAGATACAACCTATATATTAGAAGTTACATCCTTTGAATCCATTCAATCGATTAAACAAAAGATCACACTTCATACAAAAGATCCTATTGCTTATTTGCCAAATTATCAATTTCTAGCAATCAAGAATAAGGATAATACCTATACTCCGATCGAGTTTCAATACGTAGAAGAGTTTACAAAACCGAATAAACTTCCAGATCCCTTAATACCTCCACCCCCCGACCGCCGATTTGTAACAGAAGAAGGAACAGAACTAATTGTGTCACGAGAGTCGTATAAAGGCTTAACCTTTCAGCAAATTCCATTTCGTGACGAATCTACATTACATGTATGGACTTTACGAAGTTTGGCAGCTCTTGCAAGTCCAACAGATATACAACAGTTTATTGGATATTTTCAAGTATACTTTCCAATGATTACACAACCACATCAAGTGGAAGAGACATTGTATACAAGTATGACCAAAGATATGAATGATATATATACCAAACTTAAAGATCATCAACATGATATACAAGCAATTATAAATCGTATTGATCTTCTTGTATCTATCGAAGATACATTTTATGATATAGAAGCAATCAAACTAAATCACATTACACATGTGCATCTAAGATTACCTCCTCATCCCACGGTGTATGAGGAGGGGTTAGAAATTCTGTTTCATTCCATGAAAGGATCCAAAGATCTTCCCTTTATCCGTTATTTTCCTCAACGTGGAACTCCTCTTGTAAAATTTGCAATGGGATTGAGTGGAATTCCCTTAATTACAAATGCACAAATTATAAAATTATTTACAATGGATCTACCAAATCTAGAGAAAGGATCTGTTCTTATGGTGAAAATACCGATAGAAGAGCAAGATATTCGTATTATCCAAAAAGGATATGCATGGACCTTATTAATTCATTCTGATGGAAATGCAGAATTGCAATTGGATGCACTTCGAAGTAATGAACCTATTTCTTATGATTTATTGGCACACGCCTTTAATCTTATTCCATCAATTGTATCGGCTGCTGGATGGAATGATACACCCTCTTTAACTCTTTCTTATATGTCAGGAGTGTATGAAATCAATTTGGATTCAAAAGTAATATTATCTCAGAAAGAATTGCAAAAACGTGTCAAACAATATGGACATCTTTTTTACGAAGAATTATCTCCTCATACAAAAGTACAAGGGGTAAGTCTTCGATCACGCTTTGGAGAATTTTCTCCTATGGAAGATCCGTTGCAACGAGCCATTCATTTATATCATTTGAATAAAGTAACAGAGGTAAAACATGTAGGTCCTATGTTAATTAAAGAATTTGGTATTTCCTTCAAACAAGCAGGTGATGCAATTAAGCTTTTTGAACGACGAAATAGAGAAGCAATTGATTTATATGGAGAAGCAAAACCAATTCCCTCCAGTGAATTAGGAGGAAGCTTATTTCTAGAAAATCAATCTCCACGATTTTTATTCAAATTTGAACATATACGCTCTTTTGTAGAATTACAACGTATGTTAACAATTGCGAATCTTATGATTTTACCAGAGAAAAAACTGGAAGCTCTTGAAAAGAAGAAACCCTCTGAAAAATCAGATAAACCAATGTTTGGAAAACCTGTGTTTGGAAAACCATCTGCAACACTGTCTATTGAAGAGAATGATGAAAATGATGCATTTGCAGCATTATATGAAGAAAAAGAAGAGATTGCTCCTGCAAAGAAGGAAAGTTATGATTATGTAAATTATTTATTAAAAGCAGATTTTAACTTATTCAAATTTACAGCTTCTAAAACACAACAAATCAAAGCATATACAACTAGTTGCCAGCGATCAGCACACAGACAACCCTATGTTGTATCTCCCAATAAATATAAAGATATTAAAATAAAATATGAAGGAAAACCAGTAAATATATTAGAATATCCCCTATCGGAGTATAATGCTAGAGTTGTTGCATTTGTAACAAGTACTGCTCAAGAACGACGAAAGGACACAAGTAAAACAAAACGAGAAAAAGAAGCGATGGAACTTCATGGATTACGTCTAGGAGTTCCTCTGGATGGAAATGTTTCTTTTTTGGGAACGAGCGCATCTCCTATGATCTTAGAGTTAATTGAAGCACAACGAGACCAGGAATTATGGGTATTTGCTAGAGCAGGATCAAGTAGTCCCAATTATTATATTTGTTCTAAGTTATGGTGTGCCACGGATCAACTTCCTATTTTAGAATCAGAATACGAAGGTGATCTGATGCGAAATGGTGCAAAAAAGAAACTAATTCCTAGTTGCCCGTTTTGTGGAGAACAAAATATAATTGAACGAAAAGGAAATCATATTTATGTTGGATATTTTGATGAAATCAAACATCCAAAACGATATATTCTTCCTTGCTGTTTTAAAACACCTGATAATGTGACTTTACCAGAAGATGCAGTACCGATTCCAAATCCTCCGAAGGGGTTAGAACCTGTCTATCCTGAACCACTAATGATCACAGATGAATCTACAAAACAAACAGAACGATTCAGAGATATAGGAGCTGCCTTTAAGAAACTACAAAGTTCATCTACTTATTTTTATAAATCCAATTCATCATTAACAGAGGGAACTGTTGGAACAGTTCCTGGACCTGTTGACACACTTCTAGGACAATCTGTTGAATCTTATACTACCATAATAAAAGGAAATTTAAAATTAGAAAAAAATCCTCATGCCTTTATTCGATTTGGAATTAATGGTCAAAATTTTCTTCAATTCTTATCCTACCTATTATTTGTATGTGCAAAAATAGGATTTGGTATATCAGGTATTTCAACCATTTCCACCATGACTCCTCCTGATTTGCTAAAATGGTTACTTGTTACACATATGGTAAAAATGGCAAGAGCCTTTGAAGCTGCAAACTATGGAACCCTAATTCATGAATTTCATAATCCAGAAGAACCAGATCCAGGAAGTGTAGGAAGTAAATTTACAGCCTTAGAATTTCAAACATGGATGGGAGATATGAATCTTGAATCAGCAGATCGTGCCTATGTGATTCGTTTTTTCAAAGCATGGAAACGATTTGTAGACTATCTATCTGATTTAAATGAAGTAAAAGAGTTACGAATTTGGGATGGACTTCTTTCAACTCCTGGATTATTTAGTAAAGATGGAATTATTCTATTACGAGTTGTACCTATTTACAATAGAGATACCGTTCCAAAAATTATAAATGGTGAATTACGGTGCCCTCCCTTCGGTATTTCACAACGAATACAAGAAGGAACTCCTTGTTTAATTCCTATTTATTATATTGAAGAACAATCTATCATAGAACCATTAATTTATGTAGAAAGTATTACAAATTATGTAGGAGCAATACATCCTTCTCTGTTAAAATCATATTCATTAGAGTCCCGTGAAAAATTAAAAAATTTATACTATCAAACATTACAACCCATTCTAGGATGTGGAAGACCGACCCCTCCTATTAATGTATGGTTACCAACAAATACAATCTTAGGTCATGTTGGAGTGTTATTAGACTTTTTTAAAAAACATAAACAGTATACAATTCTATCTTTTTTGCGAGAACGTACCAATCGTCTAGTAGGACTTATTGTGGAGGAAAAAGAGATTCCTTATTATATTCCAGTGTCAGATGATGGTACAATTGATACAACAATTCCTTCAATGTACGATAATGATATAATTCCAAGACCGTCCTATATTCATGCAATCACATTTTATACAACCTTAAGTAAAGAATTTTCATATTTACGTCCTGATTTTCTTGGATATACCATAAATGAAAGTGGAATAAAACTATATACATCAATTATGTTACAACAAACAACATTAATTCCAATCGAAGTATTTCAAGAAGGAACCTATTCTAAACTTATTCCTTCTGAAGAAATAGACAAAATATCACCGCGAGAAGAAGATTCAATCTTATTACGAAAAGCAGATACAGAATCTATTAAATTAATGGAACAAATTGATATAAACCCAGAAGAATTACTAGAAGAAGCATATCAATATCTTCGTATCTCTTTTTCCAATTGGTTAATTCGAACTGGACATGGAGTTGCAAAACAGATTGAATTATTGCGAGCTGCTCGAAATCGTCTTCCTCTTTATGAACTTCGAAAACGAGGTGATCTATTGCTCCACTCCTTGATTAAATCCTGGATTACAGTAGAAGGTGTTCATGTAGTGCCTCCCTTACTACGACAAGATTGTATTCTCTTGAAGGAAGGAGATTGTAAAGGAATGTGTGGATGGTCTGATGGACGTTGCAAAATTCATGCTCCTGTCTATGGTACAATCGAAGATCCAGCAATTATCCTTACCGCTCGGTTAGTGGATGAATTATTACGCACTAATGGACCGGCATACGAAGTGCTTCAAGCCAAAGAAAAACGTGTTAGTCGTCTTCGAACTCCTTCAGGAATGATTGATGAAGATAATACACGTATTGTAAGTTTTGATGGACGTGGAACAACCCAATTATACAAACAGTTGGGAATTGTTGGACGACATGCTAGCAAATATGCACAAGGGTATCGATATCCAGAAGAGATTAGTGCAGAAGAGCTTGGTCGCACGATTGCAACAGAATCAGGACTTCCTATTTCGTGGGAAGCAGCAGGATGGTCTCGTTCAGGTGAATTATTTGATATTGTTCGAAAACTACCAGAACTTCAAGATGCAATTTTGCGTGAATTACTCTTTACCCCTGAAGGAGAGAAAATTACCTATTCTAGTTTTGAACGCGAATTGCAGCGTCTACGACCATCCCACTCCAAAGACCCTTTTCAGTGGTCTGAAGAAGATCTTCACCATTTATCCAAGATTCTGGATGTAAATATTATTCTTACAAAGAAAAATGTTCGTACCGGTGTCTTAGATATCAAGCAATTAATTCCTGCATCATCCGCTCATTATTTATTATTAGATGGTGAGTTTCTTCCTCTTTTATACAAAGATGGATCAGAATCAAAACGATTTGTGGACTATAATGAACTTCCAGAAGAAGTCCAAATTAGTTTGGAAATGCTATAAAATTGATAGATTGCATAATGATTTTATATAGATTATAAAATTATTATGGAGTGCACGATTTGTCTCGAACCGTGCAATAAAAGTACAAAGAAAGATACCGCTTGTTTATTCTGCAATGGTATTTTCTGTCGAGCATGTTTGCAAGACACTCTTCTCTTAGAGGAAAGTATTGAAATACATTGTCCTAGTTGTAAAGCAGTTTGGAATCGTGAATTTATTGATACAATTTGTACTGCTGTATTTCGAAATAGTCGCTTCAAAGCACATCGAGAAAAAGTATTATTAGATTCTGAACGAATTCGTCTTCCTACTAGTCAAGAAGATGCTATACAGTATCAAAATGCAAAAAAATATATAAAAGCATATGAATCAATCTACCTTACTGCCAAATATAAACTTGACACATCCGTTGCAAGTACAAAAATAAGAACCATTGAATATGAAATAACAAAAAGCAGAGATTCTCTATGGTGTGAGACAGATGCAATTCGCCGCAGTCATAGAAGTAATCGTCATGGAGATGATAATTGGCAATCTTGTACACGCTGTATGACACTCTATTTACCCATAGAAACTAAGTATAGAACTCTGAAAAAAGATCTTCAACAACAACTTGCGGAGGCGAGAAAGATGTACAAAGCATCCACAGAATATACTTCCTTTGAAAAAATAAAAGAAACGTATGATTCACGTGATGCAACCAAACATAGAGGATTGATTCGATCCTTTGGATATGAAATGCCTACAGCAGAAGCACCCGTTGTTGAAAAACGTGCCTTTATTAAAGCCTGTCCTGTGACAGATTGTCGTGGATTTCTGTCTACTCAATGGAAATGTGGAATTTGCGATGTAAAGGTGTGTAATAAATGCCATGATCCTATCACCATAGAACCACATCTTTGTGATAAAGACAAGGTAGCAAGCATTGCGTTGATTGCTGCAGAAGCAAAGCCGTGCCCTAAGTGCGGTATTATGATTTCAAAGGTCAGCGGATGCAATCAAATGTTTTGTGTGGAGTGCAAAACTGCCTTTAGCTGGACAACAGGAAAGATTGAAACTGGATTTATTCACAATCCTCATTATTTCGAATGGAGACGGGCAGCAGGCAGTGCGCCAGCTCCTGCCGGTCCTCTTCTCTGCGGAATTGATCAAGGTCATATGATATTAACCCTAAATCAAAAAGCCGTTCTTGATCCTCTCTATAATATTATATATAGTCGCTATACATCTACACAACATTATAATCTTGTATTACATAGTCTTCAAGGACAAATTGCACCACAACCTCCAGCACTAGATGTTCGACGTGTTCTTCGTGTCCGTTATCTTACAAAAGAAATTACAGAAGAAGAATGGAAAATTGCCTTGCAAAAAGATGAAAAACAATTTCACCTTACACAAAATCGTGCACATCTTCTTGAAATGTTTCTTGCGGTATTTCGTGATATAATGAATATATTTGCAACCGCAAAACCTGAAGATATGATCAGTCAAATGAATGAGCTCTTACTCTTTACCATCGGACAATATGAAGCAATAAATAAACGATATAATTCAAAGGTAGATATAAAAATCTATATTCCAATGTGGAGTGATAGGATGTTTACTCCTCCCAAAAAGGAGAAGAAGATACGAAAGGCGAAAACAACAACAATTGTAGAAGAAGAAGATTAAGCCGTAATTTTTTTTAATCGATCGGCAAAGACTGCCTCTACCTCCTCCTCTAATCGATTTAATTTCATGACGCGAAAGGAGGATTGATCTGGATGTAGGATGACTAATGCCAGTTCACTCACCTTCATATCATATTTCTTTTCCAAAACACTTGCATAAATATTTAACTGCAAGGTATAATGCCAGTAATTGGTATCTGGTAGATGATCTAATGGATCCAATCCTTTTTGAAATGGATTTTCAGTTTTAATCTCTTTTGCACGTTTCCAATCATAAATCGCAATGGTTCCATCTGGTTTCATGTACACCATATCAATCGATCCTGCTAAGCGAATCTCTTCGTAAAATACCAGCCATTCCGTGCGAAAGGGGACGTATCCACCAGGAATACGAAATTTGGTTTCATATTTCATAAAATAATCCCATTCAGGTCCAAGGCATGGTTCCCATTCATCTTCCCTCATGTTGCCAATCGGAGACGCATTGTAATAATGTTCAATGTCTAAATGCATCCGCGTTCCCGCTTCGGATGCTGCTTTTCCATTGGCATCCCATCCTGCTTTAATCTCTTCAGGCGTCTTGCCCCAATATTTATTTCCTTCCTTCCAATTCTTTCCGCGCATCATATTGGCAATCACCTTGTCGGCATCAAAATGACCGAAAAAGGAGTGAACAAATCCGGTACAAGATATATCATATTTGCTTCCATCAATTGTATATTTATGAGTGGGTTCATCAAAGGTGATACGTGCATCACGCGGATGGGCATTTACCACAGCTAACCGCTGCCATGAAAGAGCTCCCTCTGATGATAATGGCATACTATTAAAAAAGTATATCATCATATAGTTTAAATGCTTAATAGGTCGTACCGACCAGTGCCATCAAGGCTTTGCCATATAAGTTATCTCCTTCAATGGCATCACCTTTTACTAAGGCACCTAATTCATTAGTGCTGGTAGGACCAGGATAGAAGACTAATCGTACATCTTGATCGGCAACTGCTTGTAAGATGCGTTGAAATTCGACATCTTCCTCAAAGCGTTGTAAGAGATACTCGTGTAATAGAGACTCTTTTTGAGCCTCCCATTTGGCAGTATCGTATCCATACTTTTTAACATCTTTGGCAAGTTTTCGAATATCTGTCAGATCAGAAATTCCTACCAAGGTTTTTGCAATCTCTGGCTTGGTGGACGCAATCTTATATTTTTCAGCGGTTAATGCTGCTTCTAGATTGGGATAGACGATGGAGGCATCCGATCGATCTTGAAAGGGATAGGCAGCTGCGGTGGATAGGATCTTTGCCCACTCTGGTTGCTTAATTTTTAAATCATCGCGTTTCACAGACTTTTCATAGAATTTTAAGATAGGACCTTTCACAGGTCGAACTTCTTCGGCAAGGGAAAGTGTCTCTGGAAGATCTGGTAGATCTGGAGGAGGAGATGTCATCAGCTCAGGAGATACGACTCCTTCTGCAGGACGAATCATTAAACTAGGAGGAGTACCAGTTGCTGTTTCGGCAACTGGTACATCAAGCTCAATCAACTCTTCTGGAGAACTTTGTCGTAGGATCACATCTGCAGGAGCCTCTTCTTCTACAGGACGTGTCAGGATCGCAGGAGGGGTTCCAGTTGTAATAGGTGCTTTCATAGAAGCAGTCTTTCGCTTGAAGATAAACCAGCGATGCAGATAAGAATACTCTTGTACAACAGGAAGCATTGGATAGGTCTCTCCATGATCAGATGCCATCTTGTGAGAGGTTTCAAACATGGCAGTGGAGTTTTGCAATCCAATCGCACGACATTCATCCTTGGTTAATAACTCACATCCAATTTCATGGAGACGTTTGGTCAAATAGGGAAAGCTGACTAAATATTCAGTATGTTCTTCCCCAATACTGGCAAAGTATACATCAATCGCACGACCAATCCCTTCTTCTGTAGGAGGCAAATAGCCTGAATACCCATCATCATACTGTTTTCGAATCGACCATACAGTGGTATCTTTTTGAGTTCCAGATAAGACACTTCCTTCTGGGACAGGTTTTAATTTGTTTGCTACAGCATCTCCATCAAAGCAGCATCCAATAAAGTATCCATCCACTTTGAGACAGGATGCTAAATTCATAAGCCACCCATCCAACATGCTACGTGTTTGAAACATATAATGAAGACTAAACATAATCGAGACAACATCAAAGCCTTGTGAGGCAATTCCTTTGTATCGTTGTACCAAAGGAGGTACAGTGGCTTCTATATTTCCCCACAAGGCTCGTAAGATTCCACGATCTTCAGGAGTCATTCCTGCAGTTCCATCCACATAGAGTTTGGAGGCATCCGCTTGGACAAAGATCATGGGAGCGACGCGATCTCGTCCGCCACGTGCCTGAATCTTTTCAATATAGCGTCTATAAATATTATCACGAGGATCGGTTAATCCACTTTCGGCAATATCACATCCCAGCACAAACTGAGCTCCATGGTGGATCCATTTATCTAAATCACCTCCTTTTCCACAGGACATATCCAATAGTTTACAGTCTTTGAAGGATTTAATGGTGGATTGAAGAAGGATCTTATCTTTAATGTATCGATTATGAAAGTGTTGCAGTCCTTTTGTAAACATTGTATCTGATGCAGAAAGACTCACTTTATAATAGAGCTTTACCATATCAATCATCTCTTTTTTTGAGAATAAAAGACCTGTAGAGATAATTTCTTGAGTAATTGGTTCGTGAATGGAGGTCCAGACAGAGGCAGCAGTTTTATCATTGTTAAAGGTTCGTCCAAAGGTTCCATGTTGGTAACGACTTGTCTTATCCCATCGAACACGCGTAGGTTCCCATCGAAATCCCACGGATCGCTCTGGATGATACGCCATTTCAACAATGGATTGATCAGGAATCATATCCTTCGTGCGATTTGTATAGACATTTCCATCTTCTACAGGAATATAGCAAATAGAGGCATAGGGATCATAAGGATCACTGATAAACTCCACAGGACGATAGATCTTTTTTTCAGATCGTTCAGGAGATGAAATAGAATCTTCTTGCAGAATGGTGGCTCGTGCATCTCGAAATTGAATTTCTTCGGTAGATCCAACATAGAGGTGTAATACTTTACATAAGACAAGTGTATCGCCATCTGTTTTCATAACAGCATTTGGTTCCATTTTTACGAGGAAATCAATCGTATTCTCTTCCGCAGGTTTCCATTTGAGTTGCGCTGCCCACGATCCTTTTCCTCGTGGAAGAGGAGATGCATTGGGGGTAAAGATCAACCCATCGGTATGATAGGGAGGATCCACACGCTCTAAGACAGATTTTGCTTCCGCAAAGATCCCTGCAGCACCTGCAGGTTGAAATAATTTCATACTAATTTGCAATGATTTATAAGCTGGAATTCCTTTGACAACAAAGGCAGCATCACGAAGAATGGCAATCACTTCTTGCATCTCGTTCAATCGTGTTTCAGCATCTGCAACACGTGTAAAGAAGGGGCGATTGGTTGTATCCACTCCCTTTCGTCCATTATAGATATCAAAGGCATAATAATAGTTAACAAATTCACCTTTGGCATTGTGATGAATCCATTCTCCATCAAGAAGAACACCGACTGCCTCTGGTGCACTACGATCGGTTCCATATACATTTTGATCTTTATCCATTAAATAGATACGACCATCTTCTGCTACATAGAGGAGACAGCGATCGCCATCCGCTTTGTCCGTTACATTATAATCATCCAATCGAATGTTGGGAGTGCCAGCCGTCTTTTCCATTGCAATATGTTCCATCATCAAGGTGGCTGGTTGCGCCCCTGGAAAGTCTCCAATGGCGCGAAGAACCGATTGAGACACAGACTTGGGTAGAATCACATAGGATTGTTGCAACCCTTGTAAGACTCGTGCAACTCCCATTAGAAATCCAGTGAGTCCACGACTTTTTGCTACATTTTTTAATGCTTCGACTTCCACTTCATAATGATCAGGAAGATTCATCACATTTGACTCTTGAAGACTCTTAGCAGGACGTTTATTCTGTCGAACAACTGTTGCATCAAATTGAATTCCTGGATTATTATTACTTGTGAATGAAAATCGTTTCATATAACGAAAGGTTTTTTCACTGGTTGCCCAGCCTGCAAGTGCAGCTTTCATACGCGGATCATATCGTTCTATTTCAATTTCACGACGAACTTTGACACGTACATCATATTCCTCTAGGGTAATAGAATCGGGAATTTCCTTTGTTCCATAATGTTGCTTGATAATTGCATGATATTCTGTTAATTTACTTGTTTCATAGAAAGCTTGAATTTGTGCATCCCCTACAATTGAAATTCGTACACCTCCATTTAGAATAATGTTTAATTTGGCAGGTGCTGGTTCAGCACGAAGCCCAATTGATTGTAAGTATTGGACAATATGCATATAATCAACATAGGTCTTTACTGGAAAGGTGGCTTCTAATTCTAAATTATCAGAATCTTGCCAGTCCTTCCATAATCGATTTAATTCGGACTGTTCGGATGTGCTTAATGTCAAACTCATCCTCTCTATTCTATTGGTTCATTTGAGTTCCTTAAACAGACGATCTGTCTGTTCTCAATTTTATACAATTTATAAAATTGATAAACTTATTTGTATAATATAATATATAGTATACAAATCATAATGAATTATCCTCCCTCCCTATACAGGAGTTTTCCTCCTCCCCCGCCGCCATATCCCTTTGAGGCAATACAGCATAGCATTGATGCAATAAAGAATGTTGGGAAATTTGAAAAGGAATATCTAGAGCGTAAAGAAGAAAACAAGAAGATCCGTGTTGCCAAGATTCGTGCAGAATTTGCTGCTGATCGAAAAGCATTTTACGCAAAATATGCTATTAATGGTATATTGGGGATGGTTGTAAGCACGGAACCATCTACTTTCTTGAGTGGAAGGAAGCGCACGATATCCTCCCCTGCGTCCTCCACGAGTACTCGTCGAAAGCTGGATGGAGAGCCTGACTCATTGACAATTGTGGAAGATGTCAAACCCTTTGAAGAATTCGGTTTGAGTGCTGAATATGGAAAGGTCTTTATTAAAATGGGGAAAGGATACTCCCATTCTTTAGAAGAGAAACTTCTTGATGAAGACTTTGATCTAGATTCCACACCTTCTGTAAAGACTCTTGTCAAAAAGCTCAGAAAACGATCCAATCGAGATGCTGCTGCTGATGCACGTGCCTTTCTTGAGAGATATCTTTCATCAGATGCATGGAATATTCTGAAGAGTCTTCTTTAAAGCTCCATAGAGCGTCGTCGTCGTGCGGCAGCAATTTGAACAATTTGTTCCGATTTCTTTCCTGTTACAACAAGCTCAATCGCGTCTGCTGCTGTTTTTAATTCATCAAGTGTATTGGTGGAAAGAATGGAAAGGCAGGAAAGGGCAGGTGTCCATCCAACTCCAGGTGTACGATCTACCCATGCAAAAAGGTCTTTCACTGTATCACATCCATTTGTTAATCGTAGTTCACCGATTTCATTCACACTTGCATGAATCAGGACAGGCTGTTTGGAAAGAATGGCAGGATCTGCGGCGGGCCAAAGTCCAAAATGCAATGGATCTTTCCAAATAACACATCGAATTCCTTTTGCTAAACATATAAAATCAAAGAGTGCTGATATTTCTTTGCAGGTAAAGAGACTATTTCCATTAATTCCTAGTTTTGCTTTTTGCAATTCAAAAAGATCTCCACCAACAGAAGCTCGTATACGAAGATGTGTTTCCAATGATTTTTTGGTCCATCCTCGACTTCGCCCTCCTTCTTTTCCGTATAAAAGAGGAATCATTGCTTCCAATCGAATCGCTTCTTCTTTTTCAATCTCCCGCGCCGTATTCCGAGGAGCTCGATTGTATAATGGATCAAGAATTCCTATCGAAAGGAGATCAAGTGGACGACCATAGGGGCGAAGAGTCGGACTAATAGTAATAGTAGGAGTAACAGTGGGAGTAACAGTGGGAGTAACAGTGGGAGTAACAGTGGGAGTAACAGTGGGAGTAACAGTGGGAGTAATAATAGGAGTAACAGCAATTACCTTTGTAGGAGGAGCTAGTGGAAGTTTCCATACTCGTATAGGTTCTATCACATTCCAAATAGGAAGTCCATCCGTCTTTGTTTTATTTGGTTGAATAAGGGTGACTAATTCTGTAAAAGATACCATCTTATATAGAATTAGAGAGTCCTACTTTAAATCCATCATCTTAGTTTTTTTCCTAAGGAAGGATGATCCTCTATTGTTGCAGTCATGACGGCTTTCTCTTTTTCAGATAACGGTTCAACACCGAGTGTGCTAAAAAGAGAGGATCGATCTTCAATAGCAGTTCGATTTGTTTTTGTAAATTGGAGAAAGGATTGTAATTCATCAAAGAGTTCTTGAGGGAGAGAGACTGCGTTAAAAAAAACACCATTCGTATTTTCACTGTATGAAAATTTATGAGCTCGTAAAATACGAACAATTTCAATCAGTTCTGCAGTCGTCAACGTAGATATGTCTTGAACAAAGAGTTTTCGTCGATCATATTCTTCTGTTGATAATAAATTCATCTTCTATATAAAATCAATAATTTACCTTGCCACTTCTTCCGCCAATTTTGCAACGGCTTGAATATAGGAATCATTTGTTTGAAATTTTGTGACTAAAAGTTCCACAGAAATCACTTGTCCAACTGTTATAGCATCGAAACTCGGATTTCCGATATGTAAATCACGGGGGAGTTGAATGCGCATGGCTTGCTCGTCTCCTTCTGTGGCAAGAAGACCGTAAGCACCTGCCTTGTTTAATTCAATTACCTTTACACGTAATACTGATTTTGCAACGGGTATATAAATATTACAACTTGCGCGGCAATAGAAGATTACATTTCCTGTAAATCGACCATGCTCAAAGATTCCCATACTTTTTGTAAGAAGCTTGATTGATCCGGGTTGCATGTACCCAGAGGCATTACACCGTCCTTCATATCGATCTCTCATTTTTTGTTCTAGCATATGTTTGATCTCTTCGGAAGAACCAGCTTTGTTTAAATCAGTCGGTTCCAGTGCAACTTGTTCATCAATATAAATGGTTTGCATCTTTGTAAACAGATCCCTACTTCTCTCTTCTCTTCATTTTTTTAAGACCCCCATGAAAAACTAATTTCGAAAATTAATTTTTTCACAGATTTCCCTTTTATAATTTTTGTTTCAATTGCACGTTTTGTATCTACCATGGATAAAATCCATCGTGTTGCAGTTGGTTCTACGGCTTGAAAGGCGCGTAATAATATTTCAGTATACATACATAATTCGGGAGATCGCAATTGATTTACATAGGTATAAGGATCTGCTCTTTCCTTTGTGGTTCGTTGCTGTAAGATCATAGGTGCCAATAATATATATTTGGGATCTTTTTGATATTTATATAATTGAGCAATATCTTCGAGCATGCGATCTAGATTGGATGTAATTGTACAATCAGATCCCTTAAACTGTCGATTGCGAGGATTTAATCGTTCCGTGTTTAATATTTTAAAGATTGGCATAGTTTTTGTAAATGCATGAAATCCATACAAGGGTGAACAGCCATCAATTCCATTCAGGGGGGGTTCTAATACAGGATCAATCAGGGATCGAATACTAGGAGGGGCAACACCAACTGGATTTGTTCCTACTTTGCAATAGGGTATTTCTTGTCCCGTATTATTAATCGATATAAATCCATAAATTCCATCAGGTGTATCGAATACTTCTGGATTTGTAAGATAGGATAGAATTGTATCATCTATGGGAGTGGTTGTTCCTGTTCCACGTCGTTCTGTAATTGCAGAAAGAACTGCATGACGTTCTTCTAAGGTCCAGATTCGATCCATATAGAATTGCATCAATATTTTTTCAATATGAAGAAAATTACGAAATCGATATGGCATCCATTGAAGAAGTCGATACACAGGTTCATCGATTCCATGAGGAGGAGGACGTTTCATATCCATTGCGTGAGTTGGATTTGTTAACGATTTTATTTCATTCAACCATTCCTTCCATTGTAATAGTGCTTTCTCTTCAAGTGATTTTGTAACACGAAATTCAGTTCCATCCGTTCCAGAAATGGCTGTAATGGCTTTTTCTCTAGATGTAAGAAGGGGAGAAATCATTCGTGTGGGTAATCGTCCATATGCATATCCATGCCGTAATGCAAGGGGTATTTCTGGGTCTGTAATTTCCATCGGTTTAAACACTAAATATCCATTTTGTAATTCTAATGTTCCACGCGTTCCATCTGCTTGTTCCACAATAAGAGAGGATAATTTACTTCGTAATCCACGTGCCACTAATTCCCACGGAATATCTTTAAAAAAAGTATCTTTAATAAATGTTAATGGAATATATAATCGTTCAGAGGACGATTGATACAGTAGTTTTAGTTTATGAATCTGGGCATCAATTGTCCGCACTAAATCATTCACTGTATAGGTACTCAAATCTGTTCCAATTGTAGAACGATCCACAGATGTAGCACATTTATAGGTACATGTTTCCATAAAATCACAGATACTCGAATATTGTTTATCTGCCAAGGAATAATCTTTTATTTCATGACCTTGTCCATCTTGAATGGTTCGTTTTTGACTAGGATCTATAAATAGGATATCGTGGTGAATATTGCAATCAAAGGCAGCCACTTTAATCGCGCGTTGAAGAATTCCAATCTGAATGGACTTCTTTGCCGCTAATCGATATGCATATAAATCAGATGTTTCATAGGTTGAAAGAAATGCAACATGTAGATAAATGGTACAGGTTCGTTTTTCCATAGGAAGACGTGCATGACTGCAGAATCGAACTCCACGTCCAATAATTTGTTCCACCTTATTTAAATGCCACCAAGGATCTAATAGATGAACTTCTCGAATACATTTAAAATCAAGCCCTTCACTCGCCACACTACTTCCTAATATGGCTTTTACACGGGATCCATAGGGAGCATATATATCTTCCTTTGGAAAGAAGCTTGCATATTGAACTGCAGCATCCACACTGGGTGTATGTTTCTCATCTCCTGTAAGAACAATAAAGCTAGCAGGAGTGAAGGGATGATCTTCTTTATGACCGTCTTCATGATGTTCACAAAGAGCACATTGACGCCCATAGGGGAGAACTGGCGCTTCATGTAAGAGGGGTTCCCCATGTCCACTGGCTAAGACACGCGTCCATCCTGCTCGTTCTAGTGCAATCGCAAATGGAATAATTCCTCCTGTTACTCCTCTTGAGTATACAAATCCAATTCCTTTGCACGTCTTGAGTGATTTTATAATGGTTGCCATTTTGGGAGCATATTGATGTAAAACACTTGGTCCAAAAATAGTATCCACTGTCATATCAGTATGTGGAATCCAATTATATCGTCGTAATCGTGGTAATTCTCCAAACTCTTCATTTGTAAAATAATGTCTCCATCCATTGGTTCCAGAGGATCCATCTGGATAGAGAATATTGCATGCATAGGCTAATGTATTAAAAAGTGGTTTATTTGTAATATCTTCTCCTTCTTCGTCCTCTCCTTCAAGTGTATCAGTTCCCTTATGATACTGTTCCATAAGAGTTTGTAAGGTTCGTCCTGCATATGTTGATTCATCATAGATCGTTGGAACTAAGGGTAAGGAGGTTAAAATATTTTGTAAAGCTTCTTCAAAGTGAACTTCTTTTTTAGAAATCAGTATCTTAGGATAGATGGTTCGAAGTTGATCTCCTAAGATCATCGGCGGAGTAAGACGAAGTGGAAAGGAATAGGGATTTTCACCACGCATATAGCTAACATATCGTTTTGCAATATTTGTAATGGTTGCTTCTGCCCCTTTTATTAAGTCTATCTCTTTCCCTTTCTTTAAAAAGAGTGCATCTCGTTTTAATAACATAGATGTATCCTTTGTATCATTTAAAATTAATAGATTCATTAATCCCACTAATTCAGTTGATACGTTGTACATAGGAGTCGCAGTCATAAGAAGAAGACGCATTCCATCTGCAACAGGAAGAATTCGTTCTAATATAGTTCGTACTAGTTTTCCTTGGGCAGCATCATCCACAACTTGTTTATTATCTTCATCCCCTCCTTTTCGACCTTCATCTCGTAAATTATGGGCTTCATCCACAATCATTAAGTGATCCGAAAAAGTATTGTATAATTCTTCATTTTCTAATTTGATTCGCTCTTCTCCTACAATATGGGGGGGAATACGTGCTAAAATTTGTTTTTTAATGTAATTTGAAAATTCTCCATATCCCATAATCATATATCGTTTTTTAATAATTTTTAGTATTTCTTTTGTTATTTTATCACGATCTTTCTCATTAAGCATATCGCTCATTACTAAATATTGAAGACCGGTACATTGTGATGAATTCCATCGACGTCCAAATACATCACGATCATGTTTTGTTAAAGAAACAAGTCTACGCACATCAAAAATGGTTCGAATAAAGTTATCTGCAATGGAAGGAGGGGCTAAAATAAAGACACGTTTATCAGGAAGAATCTTCAAAAATGATTCTGCGACAGTAATTGCTGTACATGTTTTTCCAACCCCTACACCATGATATAATAATGCACTTGTGTAAGGAGTAAATGGATTCATAAATCGGGAAATAAATCGTTGTACAGCTGTGGTATCAAAGTCTCCTTTTGGATTACAAAGATCTTCCTCACTTGGTTTGGATCGTAAATCTGCAAATTCTTTTTTATTAAGTAAATATGTTGTAAATTTGGGATCTAAGATATCGGGATAGACACCCGTCATTGATTCGGAAGGATAGAGATCTAATCGTTTCATAGCTTCTACAAGACTATCTCGTTCAATTAATGGTGTTTCCAGATTCCATGTATTCCACCAATTGTAAAGTTGTTCTGGAGTTTTTTTCATATAGACCTGGACAGCTTCTTCATCATACGGACGATCCCGTTCCTCTATTGCGGTGGGTATGTCGACGTCGCCCATCCTCTGTATCACGCAGAGAGATCGTGCTTCGGGCATGCACCTCGCGTATATGGTCACACTGTATTCGCAGCGTTTCCACTAAGGCACGTTTTTCAGGGCTTGTTCCTCGTATTTTAGCAATGGCTTCTTCAAATGAGCACCACCGGACCGCACTTACTTCTCGAATTTGAACATGATTTGTTGCATCCATTTCTACATCTGTATCTGTGGTAGGACACATTCCAATATAATAGACTTGGCGATAAGTAATTCCGTTTGACCCAACATAAGTTTCTGTGAGAGGTTCAATATCCTTACTACAAACAGGAAGTGCATGGCGCCATCCTGTTTCTTCTTGAAACTCTCGTATAGCACATGAAAACTCTGTTTCATGTTGGGAGCGTCGTCCTTTTGGAAACCCCCATTCCGGTTCAATCCAGTGTGTCGGGCATGCTGCAATATACTGTTCTAAAGTTCTACCTGTTGTGTCTCCTGTACTTTTTAATCGTTCAAATAAGTGTTTTGCATGTTCATATTCACTTCGATATTGTCGTGTATTCTGGTAATTCCATAAAATATTCCATAGATCATCAAATGGAATTGTTAATAAACGACGATGTTCATCCGCTGTCATTTGATCAATTAATCGCTGTATAAATTCAGTTGTACTCAACGTGTAACGACCGCGTAGAAATTCTACGTAACCAAGACTATCTCGTCTTCGAATCATCAAGACTTGCTGCCCATCCGTATGAGCACGCAATACTATAATTCCAAAGGAACTGACTGGTTCATGACAGTCCCGAAATGAATGCCCAATGATCCCACAGTTAATACACTCCATCCTATAGGTTAGGATATTCATTCTTTTTATGTGGATAGTATAGAATATGCGTGATATACGTGGTATGCGACCATCTGTCTGGGGACCTATTTTATGGAATACAATGCATATTATTAGCTTAGGGTATCCAGAAACGCCGGATGATACAACACAACAAGCCGCAGCCTCCTTTTATCGATCACTTTCATCATTAATTCCATGCCCCATCTGTCGTGACCATTATACCAAACTAATTCAAACATCACCTCCTGCAACCGAATCAAAAGATGCATTAATTAAATGGGTCTTTACCATTCATAATCAAGTCAATAAACAACTTGGAAAAGTAGAAATTTCATATGATGCCTTTATAAATCACATGGAATCTCTTTCGTATGAATCCTCTGCTATACTTCCCATGACAACTGGAATCATTATCGGAATTGGACTCTCTCTTTTTGTATATTATATGTCTAAAAAATAGCTTATGCAGTCATAGTTACCATTGGTTTGCGTTCTAAAAAGAAAAAGAATGTTTTTCCAACCCAACTCCATGTCTCAAGAGGTCCATCCACCAAGGGAATATATCCATGTAATTCGGCTTTTTCTCCTAACCACCACTTTCGATATACTAATTCATAGGGAAGAACATAGATCCAAAATAAGGCTCCGTAAACTGCATAATAGAGACGAAATTCAAAGGATCGATACAAATTTAAATTCGTGGAATAACAGGCTCCTAAGAATCCACCCCAACATAGAAGGACCAATAAAAGTGCAATGACAGCATAGGATATAACTTTACGAATTAATCGAGGTATATTAATATTGTTATCTTCTACTTGTTTTATTATCACTTCCACTCGCAATTGTTTATTATCCATGAATGCTTTTGTTTTAAATACATCGCCTTTTCCATCATTTCCCAAGACTGCTTCACGAACATCTATTGCTTTATCTTCATAATCTTGTGGAAGAAGCGTCATTTGACCATTCATAAACCATGTATAAAGTTCATTGCGATACGCAACCATAGGAGTTAATAATTCTTGCGCAGATGCAAGAAGTCTTGGACTACCTACTTTCAATTCGGTCATACGAGCTTCTGTTATTGTTTGAAATGTTGCAAATAGATCAGACCATTGTTTTCGAATTTGCACGGATTGATACAGTGGATTTGATTGAACATTATTTATAAAATAGTCATTAATATCATCTTGATTTGTCTTAGGGTTTGCTTTTAACCAATCAAGTATATCTTTAAACATTTTTTGTAATACAGGATAATCCTCTTTGGCGGATGATTTTTTAAGATTTTGTAGGGCTGATTGAATGGCATTTCGAGTATTATTAATTGCATCGCGACTCGCGGCTCGATCAGCTCGATCCGCTGTTCTTTCTTCGGGAGTCGGTTTGGATCCAAATGAAAAGCTCATACTATCCCTATTCTTACAATTGTATTAAAAAGCATACTTACGCAATAGATAACCCTGCAATAGGGATCATCGTTGTATCATGATTCTGATTGATTCCAAGAGGGCTGGCGGAAGCTGTTTTCATCTCGCATTCACTGCGACTTTGAAAGACTCGTTGTTTGGGACAGAGCCCTTCTTCGGGCGTTTTTACACACCATCGACCTGTCATATCTTCTCCTACAAAACACCACTGCCCGTGCACAAAGTCTTCAGGGTTTTTAGTAGAAGCATCTGCAGCAGCAGCACCTTGTAGCTGACTCTTTAACCATTCTTTCAAATATCCCCATAGAATCCATAGCACAAGAAGTGATACAAGTATAACACCTATGCCAATCATAATAATACCACTATTTGTAGGAGGGTGTGCATTTCGAAAGACCGTATTATTCATTCCTACTTTCATAAGATAGTTAAGGTAAATCACTCTAAGATTTACCTTCACCATAAATAGAGTTATGCAGTTATCAGAATGAGCACAATGTGCTCATTCTGATAACCGTGATAAGAAAAGATGGGTGCAAAGCACCCATCTTTTCTTATCGCCGCCTATGATTTGCGACATTGTCGCAAATCATAGGCTTAGATTCTATTTACACGCAAGGTAAATTGCAACGCAATTTACCTTCACCATAAATAGAGTTATGCCGGGTGGATTGTTACCCCTTGTTGCCTATGGATCCCAAAATGTAGTTGTGAATGGAAATCCACAGATGAGTTACTTTGCAAAAGCATTTTTACGCCATACACATTTTAGTTCCGAACCGATTCAGGTTCCCTTGACGGGTCCAAACAGTCTTCAAATGGATGCACCCATTCTTCTCACAGCAAAGATGCCTCGTAATGCAGATTTAATTCGAGATATGGTACTCCGTGTGACTCTGCCCGATATTTATAGTAAGGTGTATTTGGATGGTACAGGAGAGGTAATACGCTATGATCCACGTACGGCTCCTCCCTATCCACCCAATCAAGTTCCCTACGAGTTTCAATGGGTGCGACAAGTGGGAGTTCGTATGATTCAATCATTAGTTGTAACAATTGGAGGATCAAAGATTCAAGAATTTACAGATGAATGGATTGCTACACGAGCTCTTTTGGATCAAACCAATACACAATATGATAAATGGTCTTGGATGGTGGGAGATGTGCCCGAACTCTTTGATCCTGCCAGTGGAGTCTATGCCGATCCATCGGGAGGATATCCTAATGTGGTTCAATGGACAACGGCTCCTGGCGGTCAACAAACAAATGCGCCGTCCATTCCTGGACGTGAGTTGCGAATCCCTCTTGGATTATGGTTTAGTGATCATATTAGTGAAGCCCTTCCTTTAGTGGCACTCCAATACCATGAAATGGAAGTGCAAATTACCTTACGACCGATTCGTGATCTGTATACGATCTTGGATCCCAGTGGAGTGCGACTTCGCTATGGACAATTCTCCCTTCCCTATGTGCCAACGGATCAATACACAGCTATTTGGAATCCTAGTTTGTATGGACCGCTTCCCAGTACCTTAAATAATTTGACAGGAACCTATGCGGATCCAAGTGGAGCCATACGCTTCTTTCTTACTGATTTTGGAACAAGTGCACCGGCAACCGATGGTTGGCCTCATAACGCTAGTCTCGAAACAACCTATATTTATTTGACAGAGGAAGAACGACGACGTGTGGCAGGAACTCCTCTTCAATACCTAGTCCGACAGATTCAACCCTTTCGATTTGATTCCATTTCCTCCAGAGATTTATATGCATTAGATGTTCATAATCTGGTAAGTCGGATTGTATGGTTGATTCGTCGTGATGATGCAATTCCCTTACGCAATGATTGGACCAATCTCACCAATTGGATCTATCCTGTAGGAGGTGCCAGACCGTATGTTCTTCCTCAAACCGGTCAAACTGTCCCAGCAGGTGTAGGACGATCCGGTCTCTATCTATCAGGACTGCAACGACGAATTATGACCGAAGCTCGTATATTAGGAAACGGAAATGAAATTTTTGCTATGGAACATGAACCTTATTTTTCAGAATATCAGATATGGAGAACGCAACAAGGAGGGGCTAATCCATACCAAATGAACGGTGTAAAAACGCAAACCTCTCTTTGGCCCGTGTACGTATATTCCTTTGCAATCAATGGAAGTGATGCCATCCAACCCAGTGGAACCATTAATACCAGTCGCTTTACCACCTTTCAACTGGATTTGGATGTAGAGCCTATTCCAACAGGATCCTTTTACCAATATCAAATGGTGATCTTTGCTGAGACATATAACTTTGTAGAATTTCGTAGTGGTATGGCTGGATTGAAGTATGCAATTTAATTTATGAACTTGCTGCAGATCCTGAAACTTGATTGGTCCACCATGTTTCCGTCATATAGGGAACAATCTGTGTGACTGCTGATCCTGTAATTCTAGAACTGGGTCCCTCACGATATAATCCATCGATCTGAGAGGCATTGAGTGTATACGCAAAATATTGTAATCGACTAATCATTCCTTTTGCAGCTCCATTTACAACAAAGTCTTTTTGTACAATACTTGTTCCATCTGGAAATTGTCGGTTATTGAAAATAAAGACAGGTCCAATATTTGTTTGAGGAACCGCTCGAAACTGTGTTGCACTGGCTACATTGCCATTGATATAAATCTTCAGATACTTTCCATCTAAGGTAATGACCATGTGAAACCATTTTGCAATAGGAATATTATCCACTTCTAAATAATTATTCCAAGTATCAGCTGTATTCATGTAGATACGAAGGGTATTTTTATCTGCACGACAAAAGACACCGGGTGCCATCAGTGGGAAGGACTTTGCAGTTCCTTTGCTGAACACATGTTTTAAGACAGTGGAAGAGACTCCGTTGGAGGAGGCTCCAGCGGAGCAAGAGGCTGCTGTAGAAGTTGTAAAGGTATCTGCAGCAATATTCAGAAAACAGGAATAGGAAAAGACACGTCCACCAGTTTGATTACTACTGGGATAGATAAGAGGAGCTCCACTTTGTGGACTTTGAGGAATAATACTTGTATCTTGGGTTGTATCTTGAATTAATATAGTATTTACTTGATTCGCGGTTTTGTATGCATCCATACTTTTATCCACTAGGGTCATTACAGTATAAATCACAACAAGACCGGCAAGGGTAATGGCAAGTTGAAAGACCATACTAGGAGGTTCTGCTATTGCTTGCATTCTACATATATAGAAGAATTTACAAAGCAAATTCTTCTATCCAATATGATTCAAATTATACATTTATGCAGATTTTGTGCTTGCAGGAGGAGTGGATCCTCCATATTGAAGTTTAATGCCAATCTTATTTGCAAGAAATCCTAGAAATCCTGTATCAATTCCAGGATAAGGTCCTGCCTGGTACAAACTGTAGATTCTATCCGGAGAAAGGGCAGATCCACTAAACTGAGTCGTTCCAAAGTATCCACTGAAACCAAGAGGACCGCCTAAGGTAATTGCTTGGTTTTGATCTTGACTTGCAATGGGAAGATCGGATAAGACGCAGGAACGGGTGAGTTTTCCATCGATATAGACATCCACAATACGTCCATTTACTGAGATAGTAAGATTAAACCATCGTTGCAAATCAATATCCATTACATCACAAGAAGGGAGTTCAATGGGATTCGAATCTGCATTTGTTTGATAAGCAGTTCCATTCATATATTGATTGTATGTATCTACATTGGTGTAATCGGGGGAACGAGGATTCGTTGTTGCAAAGCGAATCATCATCTTCGGTTCATTCGGATACAAGATTCCCACGGCTAAAAATCGACCTGGTGTGGCAGCGGGAGGACTATATTGTCCATCGGAAATGGTAAAGACACTTCGTGGCTTGCCTGGACGATAATCATAGGAGTTAATATACATCCAGGTACTGAGAGTATAGGCTCCACCACTGCGAATCGCCGGAAGCTTTCCTCTACTAATAATGGCATCTGTTGTTTGATTCGCAGGTACTTTTGCATTTAATAGAATTAAATCACTTGTTGGTGCTGTGTACCAAGAATAGATATAATATATAAGAACAACGGCTACAATTCCGTAAATAACATTGTTTACCATTCCAGTGTTTTGGGAATAATAGGCTCGGGCTGTGTTCATTCTATTCTATCCATCGATCTTTTTGCAAAGCAAACAGATCGATGGGTAGAATAGATTAAGAAGGATATTATGAATATTCATAGTTTATTTGTGTAAAGGGACCAAAGGTGGTATTGTCTGAAGAAGTTGTTGGACAGAGACCTGTTTTACAAAACAGATCAATAAGACTATTTCCAATATCGGAAAGAGCAACAGTACCAGTTTGAAATCCGATAGGAGTTCCAGTTCCATCATTGGTATTTATGTAATTTGTTGTAATTTCTGTAGAAGAAATAACCTTTGCCCATGCTTGAACTGATGTAACTGTGGCAGGCGGTCCTTGCCCTTGTAAGAAATAGACTCCATTTGGAGCTGTAGTAATTACATTTGTTAATGAAATGCAATTTCCAATCATATTTCCATTTAGATATACACACGCATTTGTTCCATTGATTGTTAATGTAACTTGATTCCACTTGTTTACAAATAATCCTGCATCCGTTCCGCTTAATAAAATTGTATTTACAGAAGGAGCTGTATTGGAAGGATCTACCGGAGAAGAGGTGATGATCATATACACATTTCCTAAGGTTACATCTACAACAAGAGCACCCATTCCTGCAATCCAAATTAGTGGAACAAATTGATTGGGGCTCCCTCCTCCCAAGGTATTAATATTAATATAAAAACTAAGAGTAAAATTTTCTCCTAGATACTGGTTTATATCCATTGGACTCATCATTGGAACATTTGCAACAGAATCATTTCCAAGTCCAGTACTTGTATATATAGTTGAACTTAAAAAACTAGTTGGTTTTTGTGTTTTATAATAATAAACATAATATAGAGATGTTCCAATTATAATTAGAATAATTGAAATAATAAGTACCATTGCAAAACTCATCTGTTCCTCTAACTAGTGGGAGGACATTGTGCACTGGTAACACTTGCAATGGTAGCAACAGCAGCTACATCCGTTTTTGTTTTTGTTCCACTTCCCTTTGTAGATATAGGAGGAGCAGGATTGAAGGAAATAGCTGTACAAGGGGGTGCATTTCCAAAGGGTTGAATTGCACCACTGCATTCAGTTACAATTTGCTGCACGGGTAAGGTTGTACTCCAAAGACGCAAGTTTTGTAGTTTTGCACTCATTGCAAACGGTCCTGCTAAAGCATAAATTCCGGATGGATTAATTGCAATAGGAGTTCCTTTGAAGACTTGGGAGAGTAATAGTTTACATCCCAGGTAGATCTCAAAGAATCCTTCGTATACAACAAGTCCAATCCGATAGGGAGTTGCTAAGGACAAATTGGAAATACGAGCGGATTCAATTCCTGAATTTGTATTAAACATAACAATAATATCATTCGTGCTGCGATCACCAATAAATCCAGGATTCATGTATTGAGGAAGACCTGTTGTAGAGGGAGTTCCTGAGGATCCTCCTCCTCCACCACATCCAGCAGGTGTTCCTGCTTTTCCTAAATCATCGGATCCTCGATGTAAGAGGTGTCGATACGGTAAGGTTCCTCCTGAGCTCGTTGCGAAGGAGGCACGGGAATTAAAGATCATCGTATCAAACATGATTGTATATCCAAAGCGACTTGGAAAATTTGCAGGAACTTCCGTTTGTGTAATCGCTAATGCACTGACTGAATTGGGATTTGTCCAAAAGGTCGCATCCTGACTTTTTATTAATCCAAGATGTTTGAATAAATTCCATTTTGCAGGTAAGAACTGGTATTTGGTATTTACTGCAAACATCACAATTAATGCAACAAAAAGAAAGATAGCTCCAGCCACTATTTTGGCAGTGGTAGAGCCGGGTAATATTCCAGTTGTTGCTGCATTCATTATCTCTATTCAAGGTTGATTACAAATTGTAATCAACCTTGAATTTATTTTATACATTTATTTCCTCTGTCGTCGCGTATTTCTTCGTGTTCGTTTTCTACGACGAGCTTCTTGAAATTTGTATCCATAATTCACGGCATTTCCTGGTTTAGATTCTTCTACATGTGAATCATTATATCCAACTTGTGTTCTCGGATATGCTATAGTTGCAATATTTTTATTATGATGAAAGGTTGCCATTACTTCTTTGGGAACACCCATAGCAGAGCTATTTCCTATATTTTTTGAAATTGTACGAATTGCTTTAAATTTTCGACTTACACCATTTCTATATTTTTGTAATTCAGGTTTCTTCATGGTAAATATATTGCTAAGTGTAAATTCAGGTTTTGACATACTGTATTCTAATAATAGAATTTAAAAAATACCAAACCACTTCTGGCGAGGAGCTAACGTTTTTTCCGCAGTCTCTTTGACATCCTTCCAAAGTGGAAATTCCGGAAGATATTGGTCTCCAAAACATCCTCGCAATTCATCATATTGAGTTAATGGTTGTTTTGCAAACTCATCACGCGAGTCTCTCCAATAATCTTTCACCTGTTTCAGGATTTCTGCATTTGTTTTTCGCGTCTTGTCACGATCCGCAATGCAATGGGTTCGTTTTAGTTTATGAGTCTTGTTTAAGGCAAGTGTCTTGATCGTTCGTTCCTTTGGAGCTAACTTCTCCAACTTTGCAACCTCTTTCTTGTGCTGTTCATCTAATAAACTGCAATCCTCTTCAGGTAGGAAGTGATAAATCTTGCTCTCTTTACTATAATCTTTTATAATACCTTCTGATGTGATTGCAGGGGGTATCTTGACAGGTATTTCAATCCGATGGAGAGACGGTTGGGCAAACTTGGTGGCATCTCCCGTTTGATCCAAATAACTAATTAATCCTTTGGCACGAACTTGATATAATTTAGTCCCTTCTGTATTGATGGAGAAGTTTCCATCTGCATCCTCGACTACAAAATACTTGCGAAACTCATCCCAAGTGGGAATGCGTCGTTTAGGATCAGGGATCAAGGTATTCAGAATTTCAAAGAGATCTTGCGGGCTCTTGGTAATGGGCGTTGCACTCATGAAAAGTGGTCGCACTGAATTTTCACCCGAAAGTTCATAACTTTTCAAGATATACTCTTGAATAATTTTAAAATTGGCAGCTTCCGTTGGACTTAAATCTCCATCCTGCAATTTATGAATTTCATCAATAATCAAAAAGGTTTTGTATAAGGGATCTGGATTTTCAGCATACATCGATCGCCCTAATTCGTTTTTTTGTTGTAAAGCATTTTGTAACATGCGATAACTGATGGGAGGATTCCATCCTTTGGAAATTAGTTTACGCTGATCCACTAAATCAGTAGGAATGGATTCCCCACGTGTAATGGCATCACGCACCGGTGCAGAACAAATGGGATTCCCAGAGATCCCAAACATATTTTTCCAGACATCTGCCATTAAGGAAAAACGAGTGACCCACAAGATACGATATCCTGCCTGCTCAAAACTAGAGGAAGCCGTCGCAATTGCCATACAGGTTTTTCCTGTTCCAACCGAATGCCAGGCTAATAATCCTTTTAGGGGTGAATCAGGGCGAAGATACTGACGTAAGAAGTTTTGGGTATTGGTATAGGTGGCAAGAGTATCCAACCGGCTTTTGAGTACATATGGTTTTTTAGAGGTTCCACAGCGAGATTTCATAGGGAATTTCTTCCATTTCAAATCTCCAAAGACCTTGCGAATCTGTTTCTGAAAGGCTGGAAAGGTCATATCTGTGTTGTAAACACGACTCTTTCCTTTTGTAAGAAGTAGTTCATCCAAAAAGGGTTGGGAATTGCTCAAGAATTTACAATATTCCTCTCGCTTGGCGGTTGCTTTAATAGGAAGTTTTAAGATCTTTGCTACTTCTTTCATGTGCTCGGTGGTGAAGGGAAAGCGTTTTGATTTACGGGTGCTACATCGAGCTGTATTACTTTCCTTCCAATCTTCCAATTGTTTGATTCCATTTATACTTCCTCCTTTTTGTACAAAGGCAGGAGATGGAGGTATCTTTTTATTCAAATCATAATCGACGGATGTTTCAATTGCTAATTTGGATACTACAGTAATTAGTTTTAATAAGTTCAAATCAATACCGGAATATGACATCATTAGATTATGAGCATCTATTAAACTTTTGGTAGGAGTTTTTACAAAGGGAGGAAGACTAGGAAGTTGTGTGGCATAGACAAAGACATCGAGCGTCCATCCAACAGACGGAAGAAAGGAAAGCCCTTTTTGACCGCAAGAACGTGTTCCACGTCCCACCGCTTGTTTCAAATCACTTTCCGCCAAGGGTGGTTCCATTAAATGTGCATAGCGTACATCATAGAGATCAATTCCTTCTTTATACTTGGAATCTAAGACCATAATGCGAAGAAGTTCTCCGTGTACATTGTCGGGACGTTTATTGAAGGTTTCAATAATCTGTAGCTGAGTCTTCAAGGTATGCGGTTTTCCCCAAAGAGGAAGAGATTGCAACATGGCAAATCCATCGCATCCTTTTTTGACTGGATCTGCATCTACAAACACAGCTCCTCCTCGTGGTCCCGCTTTCATGCGAAACTCAAATCCAGCATCGGATAAGACCAAGCCAATCGCTTTGGCACCGTATGCTGACTCTCGTAAATCTGTAAAAATATAGTGTTTGAACTTGGTTCCATATTTTTTCATATCCTCCGCATCTAGTTTCTGAATCTGATCCACTAATCGAAGGTATTTTTCACTCACATAGGAAAGATCCGCAGGAACTTTCTTGGCAAGCTTTGCCGTGTTAGAGGATTTCCGAAGACATAACGCCTTTCGGGTGATTCTTTGTTTGGATGCTGGCATCTCTCCCTACATTAGCTTGCTATAAACCTCTTTCAACGGTCCTTTCACAAAGTCTTTCAACTTGGAACCAGTCTTTACAAACATGGGATTTGTTTCCACACGCAGTTTGTGTTTATCAAAGGTATTATCTTTGTGACACATAACTAACATCACTTTACGGGGATCTAATTGGACTAAGGGAGTGGTATAGTTCTTGGTAAATTCAATCTCTTCCGCATGAAAACTGGTTTCACTGCATCGTACTTTTTTAGCATAGCTTGTCAAATATGCCATAGTTCCAAAGGTGCCGTGATTCGGAAAGGGATAGGGACCGGATTTCCAAATACTTTTATCATCTACAAAGTAACAATACATCTCACTGGCACCGACTAATTCAATCTTGGGGTTACTTCGTAACTTGAAGACTGCATGATGCACTCGATCAGGATAGTAATAATCATCATCATCCATGCAGACACAAATATCACCCGTGGCAAGATCGTGCAACCGATTTCGCTTGGCACCGACTCGTAAGCGATCACCTGCTGGCAATCCAATATACCGGATCTTGACGTCCTTTAGCCGTTTCTGAAAAGCAGGAATCAGATCTTCCACACGATCGGTTCCATCATCCATTAAGATCCATTCCATCTTGGCAAGAGGATAGGTTTGCGCAGCAATGCATTCCACCAAATTGGGTAAAAAAGAACGACGATTATACGTCGGTGTGAGTAAACTGATGGTTGGATGCGTAGGAAGCATGGTTATACTTAAAAAAGTGGTGTCGGCTTAAGTGGAACAACTGCTATTGCAGGGAGAGGCACTAACAGCAAGGTGATCTTCCTGCGCCTGGTCGTACAATTGAGACAAGGATACATATGTCCCGTCACGTTCCACATACAGGTACGTGTAAGGATCTGTATCTGTCGACGACGGAATCTCACACCTCATCTCC
>Ga0164294_10000573_pt1 | contig 35036 bp, 24 predicted proteins | sample GEODES005metaG_FD_111479 | JGI IMG/M metagenome (GOLD analysis project Ga0164294, IMG submission 111479) | Oligotrophic lake water microbial communities from Sparkling Lake, Wisconsin, USA - GEODES005 metaG | ecosystem: Environmental > Aquatic > Freshwater > Lake | place: USA: Sparkling Lake... | reverse complement strand
GCCTTTGGCCGCGTGATGACCTACCTGGGCGGCGCCAGCGGGCTGTCCTCCACGGTCAGCCAGACGCTCTCCATCGGCACCATGGGCGGGCCCTACTTCGGCAACTCCCTCGCCGTCGGCGATTTGAACGACGACGGCGTGGACGACCTCATCGTGGGCGCCTCGCAGGCCGGCACCAGCAACGCCGGTGGCGCCTACATCTACTACGGCACCGGCAGCGGCTTCTCCAGCACGGCCGACACCTCCTACATCCATGGCACCGGCTCGGTGTATGTGGGCATGGCCGTGGCCGTCGGCGACGTCAACGGCGATGGCATCGACGACGCCATCCTTGGCAGCGAGGGCACAACGTCGACCGCCTCGGTGGTGCTGGTCTTCTTCGGCAGCGCCACGGGCATCAACACCGCCGTGGTCGACCAGACCTTCTCGGTGGGGGTGAGCGCCGCCTACTACTTCGGTGCCACGCTGACCGTCGGCGACGCCAACGGCGACGACAAGGCCGATGTCCTGGTCAGCGCCCGCGGCAGCTCGGTGAAGGCGGGGGTGGCCTACCTCTTCGAGGGCTCGGCCAGCGGTCTGGCCCTGGCCAGCACGCTCACCGGCGCCATCAGCACCGGCTTTGGCCGCTCTCTGGCGATGGGCGACTGGAACGGCGACGGCCTCGACGATGGCCTCGTCGGCGCCAACACCGTCTCGTCGAGCGCGGGCGCCTGGAGCAGCTACCACGCCATCTGCACCGACGCCGACAGCGACACGGTCTGCGCCCCCTTCGACTGCAATGACGCCAGCGCCGCGGTCGGCGCCGCCTCCCTCGGCTTCATCGACGGCGACGGGGACGGCTACGGGTCGAGCCTGACCGACACCTACTGCCCGGGTGATGCCGGCTTTGCCCCGGTCGACGGCGACTGCAACGATGCGAGCGCCAGCGTCAACCCCGGCGGCACCGAGGTCTGTGACAGCGGCAACGTCGACGAGGACTGCAGCGGCGCCGCCGACAACGCCGACGCCAGCGCCAGCGCCGCCACCAAGAGCACCTTCTACGTCGACGCCGACGGCGACAGCTACGGCGGCGCCACCACCGCCGCCTTCTGCGACCTGCCGGCCAGCGGCTACGCCACCACCAACACCGACTGCAATGACGGCGCCGCCAGCATCAACCCCGGCGCTGTCGAGGTCTGCGACGCCAGCAACACCGACGAGGACTGCGACAGCTCCAGCGACGACGCCGACCCCTCGGCCACCGGCAAGACCACCTGGTATGTCGACGGCGACGGCGACCTCTACGGCGGCAGCAGCACCACCCTGGCCTGCGACGCGGGCACCGGCGTGGTCGCGTTGGGCGGCGACTGCAACGACAGCGCGGTGGCCATCAACCCCGGCTCCACCGAGGTCTGCGACCCGGCCGACGTCGACGAGGACTGCGACGGCAGCGCCGACGACGCCAGCGCCAGCGGCACCACCGCCTACTATGTCGACGCCGACGGCGACAGCTACGGCACCAGCGCCACCGCCGCCTTCTGCGACCTGCCCGCGAGCGGCTACGCCACGGTCTCGGGCGACTGCGACGACAGCAGCAGCACCATCAAGCCGGGCGGCACCGAGGTCTGTGACGCCGCCAACGCCGACGAGGACTGCGACGGCAGCGCCGACAACGCCGACTCCAGCGCCAGCACCGCCACGAAGGGCACCTACTACCTGGACAGTGACGGCGACAGCTACGGCGGCAGCACCAGCGCCAAGTTCTGCGACCTGCCCAGCGGCTACTCGGCGGTGAGCACCGACTGCGACGACACCACGTCGGTGCGCAGCCCGGGCAACACCGAGGTCTGTGACGCCGGTAACATCGATGAGGACTGCGACAGCACCGCTGACAACAACGACAGCAGCGCCAGCACGGCCACCAAGAGCACCTACTACCTCGACAGCGACGGCGACACCTACGGCGGCAGCACCAGCGCCAAGTTCTGCGACCTGCCGAGCGGCTACTCCGCCGTCTCCACTGACTGTGACGACACCACCTCGGTGCGCAGCCCCGGCAACACCGAGGTGTGTGACGCCGGTAACATCGATGAGGACTGCGACAGCGCGGCCGACAACAACGACAGCAGCGCGAGCGCGGCCACCAAGTCCACCTTCTATGTCGACGCCGACGGCGACGCCTACGGCACCACCACCACCGGCGCCTTCTGCGACCTGCCGAGCGGCTACGCCCTCGTCTCCACCGACTGTGATGACACCACGTCGGTGCGCAGCCCGGGCAACACCGAGGTGTGTGACGCCGGTAACATCGATGAGGACTGCGACAGCGCGGCTGACAACAACGACAGCAGCGCCAGCACCGCCACCAAGAGCACCTTCTACCTGGACAGTGACAGCGACGGCTACGGCAGCGCCACCAGCGCAAAATACTGCGACCTGCCGAGCGGCTACTCCGCCGTCTCCACCGACTGTGACGACACCACGTCGGTGCGCAGCCCGGGCAACACCGAGGTCTGTGACGCCGGTAACATCGACGAGGACTGCGACAGCGCCGCCGACAACAACGACAGCAGCGCGAGCGCGGCCACCAAGACCACCTACTATGTCGACGCCGACGGCGACACCTACGGCAGCACCACCACCGGGGCCTTCTGCGACCTGCCCAGCGGCTACGCCGCGGTGAGCGGCGACTGCAACGACAGCAGCAGCACCATCAGCCCGGCCGGCACCGAGGTCTGCGACGCCGCCAACACCGAAGAGGACTGCGACGGCACCGCCGACAACGCCGACTCCAGCGCCGGCGGCACCAAGACCACCTACTATGTCGACAGCGACAGCGACGGCTACGGCAGCAGCACCAGCGGCGCCTACTGCGACCTGCCCAGCGGCTACGCCTCGGTCACCGGCGACTGCAACGACAGCGCGCTGGCGATCAACCCGGGGGCCACCGAGCTGTGCGACGCCGCCAACACCGACGAGGACTGCGACGGCAGCGCCGACAACAACGACAGCAGCGCCAGCACCGCCACGAAGAGCACCTACTACCTGGACAGTGACAGCGACGGCTACGGCGGCACCACCAGCGCCAAATACTGCGATCTGCCCACCGGCTACTCCGCCGTCTCCACCGACTGCAACGACGCCGCCATCGCCATCAACCCGGGCGCCACTGAGCTGTGCGACGCCGCCAACGTCGACGAGGACTGCGACACCCTCGCCGACAACGCCGACTCCAGCGCCAGCGCCGCCACCAAGAGCACCTACTACCTGGACAGTGACAGCGACGGCTACGGCAGCACCACCACCGGCGCCTACTGCGACCTGCCCAGCGGCTACGCCACCGTCTCCACCGACTGTGACGACACCCGCGCCACCGTGAGCCCGGGCGGCACCGAGGTCTGCGACGCCAGCAACCTCGACGAGGACTGCGACGGCGCCGCCGACAACAGCGACAGCAGCGCGAGCAGCGCCACCAAGAGCACCTACTACCAGGACAGCGACAGCGACGGCTACGGCAGCACCGTCACGGGCGCCTACTGCGACCTGCCCAGCGGCTTCTCCACCAACTCCAGCGACTGCAACGACAGCAGCGCCACCATCAGCCCGGCGGGCAGCGAGGTCTGTGACGCCGCCAACGTCGACGAGGACTGCGACGGCACCGCCGACAACAGCGACAGCAGCGCCAGCACGGCCACGAAGAGCACCTACTACCTGGACAGCGACGGCGACGGCTACGGCAGCACCACCACCGGCAAGTACTGCGACCTGCCGAGCGGCTACTCCATCCTGGCCACCGACTGCGACGACAGCCGCGCCACCATCAGCCCGGCCGGCACCGAGGTCTGCGACGCCAGCAACCGCGACGAGGACTGCGACAGCCTCTCCGACGACGCCGACAGCTCGGTCTCGGCGGCCACCAAGGCCACCTGGTACCGCGACGCCGACAGCGACACCTATGGCACCGCCACCTCCACCCTGGCTGCCTGCGATCTGCCCACCGGCTTTGTGAGCAGCGCCACCGACTGCAACGACCTCGCCGCCGCCATCAACCCGGCCGCCTCGGAGGTCTGTGACAGCGCCAACGTCGACGAGGACTGCGACTCGGCCAGCGATGACGCCGACAGCAGCGTGCTCGCCTCCACCAAGTCCACCTGGTACACCGACAGCGACGGCGACGGCTACGGCGTCACCTCCGCCACCCTGGCGGCCTGCGACCAGCCCTCCGGCCGCGTGTCGCTGCCCGGCGACTGCAACGACGCCAGCATCGCCTACAACCCCGCCGCCAGCGACATCTGCTCCGACCCGGCCGACTACAACTGTGACGGCTCGGTGGGCTACGCCGACGCCGACACCGACGGCTTCGCCGCCTGTGAGGAGTGCGACGACAACGACGCCACCATCAGCCCCTCGGGCATCGAGCTGTGCGACCTCGTCGACAACAACTGTGACGGCACCGTCGACGAGGCCAGCGCCGCCGACGCCCCCACCTGGTACCAGGACACCGACGGCGACGGCTACGGCGACGCCGCGGTCTCCACCGTCGCCTGCTCGGCCCCCCTTGGCTTCGTCGCCAGCGACGCCGACTGCGATGACGCCGACATCGCCTACAACCCGGCCGCGCCGGAGGCCTGTGACGACCCCAATGACTACAACTGTGACGGCCTCGTGGAGTACGCCGACGCCGACGGCGACGGCTACGCCGCCTGCACCGAGTGTGACGACAGCGACGCCAGCGTGAGCCCGGCGGGCGTGGAGATGTGTGACGGTGTCGACAACAACTGTGACGGCCTGATCGACGAACCCACCGCGGTGGACGCCTCGACCTGGTATGTCGACAGCGACTTCGACAACTACGGCAACCCCGCCATCAGCGAGGTCTCCTGCGAGGCGCCGCTCGGCTACGTCGCCGACAACACCGACTGCAACGACGCCGACTCCGCCTTCTTCCCCGGCGCCGCCGAGGAGTGCGCCGAAGAGATCGACTACAACTGCGACGGCTCCACCGGCTACACCGACGCCGACGGCGACGGCTGGGCCGCCTGCCTGGAGTGCGATGACACCAACGCCGCCGTCAACCCCGACAAGACCGAGGTCTGCGACGAGATCGACAATGACTGCGACGGCACCGTCGATCAGGACGCCACCGACGCCGTGACCTGGTACATCGACCAGGACGACGACGGCCACGGCGTCGACAGCGAGACCACCACCGCCTGCACGCAGCCCGAGGGCTACGCCGGCGAGGCCGATGACTGCGACGACACGCGCGCCACCGTCTCGCCCGAGGCCGAGGAGGTCTGCGATGACAGCCTCGACAACAACTGCGACGACCTCGTCGACGCCGAAGACGAAGCGGCCTGCCCCACCGAAGACACCGACGACACCAGCGTTGCCACCGATGACACCGCCGATGAAGACGTGAAGAACGACAAGGGCGGTGGCGGCAAGGGCGGCTGCGCCAGCCTCGGCGACACCGGCGGTGAGGCCGGCCTGCTGCTGGGGGCCCTGGCCCTTGTCGCGGTCGGCCGTCGCCGCCGCCAGGGCTGAGCTAGGCCGCGGCGCCGCCGGGGGCGAAGGGCGCTCGGCGGGTCACCGTGAAGCCGAGCGCCCGGGCCGAGTCGAGCAGGGCCTCGAAGTCATGGGAGATGGTCGCCCCCGCCTTGGTGGTGACCTCATCCTCGGTGGGCAGGTCGAAGTCATTGGCCCCGTAGGCGAGCCCGAGCAGCGCGTCGGCGTTTCGGGTGAGCACGCTGGTGCGCAGGTGGCGGATGTTGTCCAGGTAGATGCGGCAGACCGCCAGCCAGCGCAGGTACTCGGCGGTGCTGACCTCCTGGCCGCCGGCGGCGGTGTGGTAGGGCTTGTAGGTCCAGCACAAAAAGCTCGACAGCCGCCCGTTCACCTCGTCCTGGAAGCGCCGCAGGCGCTCGATGTGGGAGAGGCGCTCGGCGAGGCTCTCGTCGAAGCCGATGACCATGGTGGCCGTGGAGCCCAGGCCGGCGTCGAGGATGGACCGCTGGGCGCTCAGGTAGTCCTCGACCTTGTACTTGGCCGGGCTGTGGCGCAGGCGGAAGCTGTCGGCCAGGATCTCGGCCCCGCCGCCGGTGATCCAGCGCGTGCCGGCCTCGGCGAAGCGGCGGGCGCCCTCGGCATAGGGCAGGCCGGTGCGCTTGGTCACGAACATGAACTCGGCCACCGTCATCTCATAGAACTCGATGGCGTCGGCGGCGTAGCGGGCCCGCAGCCGGGCGAAGAGCTCGGCGTAGTCCTCGATGCGGATGTCGGGGTGAAAGCCGCCGTTAAAGCCCACCAGGGTGCCCCCGAGGCTGCGCAGGGCGTCGATGCGCTCACAGAGCTGCTCGTAGGAGAGCAGGTAGCTGCCTTGCTGGCCGGGGAGCTTGTAGAAGGCGCAGTAGTCGCAGCGGGCCACGCAGACGTTGGTGGTGTTGATGATGGCCATCACGAGGTAGGTCGCGACGCCGGGCGCGTGGTAGCGGCCGCGCACCAGGGCTGCGAGCGCCTGGAGTTGGTCGTCGCTGGCCTCGGTGAAGAGGCGGCCGGCCTCGGCGATGTCGGCGCGACCGCCAGCCAGCAGCCGGGCGCGCAGGGTTTCGATCCATTCGGGGTCGGCAGACACGGGCACCTCGCAGGGTGCGGGGGCCTAACCTGCCGAATAGGGGGGCCCCCCGATGGCCAACGCCCCCCTCGTTCCCGCCGCTGACCCCCGTGGGGGCGTGCTGCGGATGCTGGCGGCCTCGATGGGCTTTGCAGCGATGGCGCTGTGCATCAGCCTCGCCCACCGGCGTGAGCCCGGGCTCTCCACCCACATGAGCAGCTTCGTGCGGGCGGTGGTCAACACCCTGGCCCTGCTGCCCCTCGCTGGCTTCGATCGGCGGCGGCTCCTCGGCGATGGGCGCATGGCGCTGTGGGTGCGCGGGCTCTCCGGCGGTGCGGCCCTGGGCACCTACTTCGCCGCCCTGCCGCGCATCGGCATGGGCGAGGCGGCCTTCTTGAACCAGACCAGCGCCGTTTGGGTGGCGGCCCTGGCCCCCTCGGTGCTGGGCGAGCCGAGCCGGGCGGTGGTGTGGATCGCCATCGCCGCTTCGCTGGTGGGCATGGGCCTGCTCGGCCACCCCCGCGAGGGGGGCAGCGACGCCGTTGGCCGCCTGTTGGGCGCGGTGAGCGGCCTCGCGGCAGCCAGCGCCTACCTCTCGGTGCGGCGGGCCTCGCAGAGCAACGGCCCGGTCGCGATCGTCTTCTACTTCACCTTTACGGCGAGCCTGATCTCGGGGGGGCTGGCCTGGCTCAGCGGCGCGTCTCTGCCCGCCGATGCGGTCACCGCCGCCCTCCTCGTGGCGGCTGGCTTGCTGGCCACGGTGGCCCAACTGTGGATGACCGAGGCCTACCGGCGGGCCCCGGCGGCCCTGGCCTCGGCGACGGCGGCGGCGGGCCCCTTTCTGTCCACGCTGCTGGGCATCGGCTTTCTCGGACAGGTGCCCGACGCCCTGGGCTGGGTGGGGATGGGGGTGCTGGGGGTGGCCGCCATCGCCATTCCCCTGCTCACCGGTGCGGCTCAGGCGCCGAAGAGCGCGAGCCCGCCGCCATCGTAGCCGGCGACCTTCACCGAGAAGTCGGTGCGCTTGGTACACTTCTTCAGGAAGTCGGCGATGGCCGGGTCCATCGGGGTGGCCGGGCTGCGCTTGACCTGGTCGAGGGCGATCATGCGGGTGAAGCCGGGATCGTGGAAGAAGCGGCAGCTCACGTTGAGCACCTCGTAGAGGTTCTCCCACAGGCCCTCGTCGAGCTTGTTGGAGCGCTTGGCCTGCTGCACGACGAAGGGCGGGAAGAGGGCGAGGCAGGCGCCGAAGGCGACCGACAGGCCGAAGTCGGCGACGGCGACGCCGACGAGCTGGCCGTCTTCGGCCTTGTAGGAGGCGTAGACGAGGTCGTCTTTGGGGCCCGTGGCCACGCGGCCGGTCTTCAGCACCGTCACCGGCCGGCCCAGCAGCGCGTTGTAGAAGTCCTGCACGGGGCGAACTTCGGGGGCCTTGTAGTGGTAGATCGAGGTCTCTGCAGCCATGGGGTGCTCCTTGTGCGGCGGTCGTGGCGGGGGGGTTCACCCAAAACGAAGCCGGGTGGAGGCCAGGGATGGCTCCACCCGCGATGCTCTGTTTTTGTCTCAATCCCCGGGAATCAGCGCAGGAGAGGGCGCAGGACCTCCTGGAAGGTCTCGGGGGTGAAGGGCTTGGCGATCAGGAAGAGGGCGCCGGACTGACGGGCCCGCTCGTGCATCTCGGGCGTGGACTGCGAGGTGATGAAGCCAAAGCGCGTGGCGTTCTTGGCGCCGCGCAGGGCCACCAGGAGGTCGAGGCCGGACATGCCGGGCATGTTCCAGTCGGAGAGGATGAGGTCAACCTTCTCCTTGGAGAGCAGGGTGAGGGCCTCGTTTCCGGACTCCGCTTCGGCCACGTCGACCGCCTCAAAGCCGGCCTGCCGAAGGGTGCGCCGAACAATCATCCGCATCGTCTTGCTGTCATCCACAATCAACACCTTCATGACGACCTCCTGAACTCCCGGCGAGGTGCGCGGCGACCGCGGGGCCACCGACTGGCCCTTCGCGCTCGCTTCGCTGCCGCGCCGCTGCTGAGTAAGAGGTGGATCGGAATTGGCTGGCCGGACAATAGGGGCGACGCCACAAAGCTGGAACCTCGGCCGGAGATCGGCGGCGCGGCGGGCGCGGCCATCGGTTAGGGGCGGCCGCCGTCTCGCTGGAGCTGTCGTCATGGCCCATCCCCGCGCTGTTGTTGCCCTCCTCCCCGCCCTGCTGGCCGCGCTCGGCGGCTGCAAGAGCCCGGTGGGCATCTGGATGGTCAAGTTTGAGGCCGGCGAGTCCGCCTGCGTCGACGCCTTCGATCACAATTTCCTGGTGGGCTACACGCCGGAGGGCGAGGTGATCGATCCCTCCTGGGTCAGCACCGATGTGACCGATGGCAGCCCGGCCCTGGCCTTTGTCCAGATCGAGACCACCACCGAGGGCGAAGGCCTGATGCTCTTCGGCGACGAGGCCTGGCCCGGCAAGGGCGCCGAAGACAAGTGGACCTTCGCCTGGACCCGCCAGGGCGCCACCACCCACACCGACGAGCACCGCACCGGCTACTACTACCAGGTGGTGGAGGAGACCGAAGAGGTCGAGGAGCTGGTGCTCTCCTTCGACGGCGACACCGCCGTGGGCGAGCTCGGCGGGCAGACCACGGCCCTGCAGCGCTGGGCCGAGTCCGACACCTGGAACGCCGAGGTCGAGGCCACGGTCACCGCCACCGGCCAGATCCCCTCGGCCACCTACCTGCTCACCGATGATCCCGTGCTGGGCACGCCCGTGGCCCTCAGCAACGCCAGCGCCATCGACGACTGCGACGGCGAGGTTTGCCAGATGGGTCTGTCTACGGTCTGCAATGGCACCCAGCGGGTCACCGCCACCCGCACCGACTACGACAGCGAAGAGGCCTACCGCCAGCTCTCCGCCGCCGGGCAGGCCGCTGGCGCCCCCTGACCGGGGCCTCAGTCGACGATGAAGCGCACCCGCGGCCCGGCTTCGACGGTGAGGAGCTGGCCGCAGCGCAGAAAGTCGCCGTCGAGCATGTAGGACTGCGGCTCATCGGCCTCGATGGTGAAGCGGCGCGTGACCGACTCGATCACGTCGGGGCGGTTCCAATGAAGGCCCATCCGCATGCGCGGCAGGGCGGCCACCACGGTGGAGGGCGGGCCGCAGATGCCGATCATGTGCATGTGATCGGGGTGCTCCAGGGCGCGCATGAAGGGCCGAAAGCCGAGCCCGATGTCGGCCATGGTGCCGGCCGCCACCGCGGCGTAGGCCTCGGGCCCCCAGGGCTGGCCGTCGACCTTGACCCGGCAGGGCAGGGGCTTGAACATGTTTTTGGCGAATTCGCTGCCGGTGATCACGCTCCAGATGGCGCGGGCGATGGTCTTCACGGCCTTCCAGGGCCCCTCGCCGCCGCCCTCGTAGTAGGCCTCCAAGAAGCGCGACAGCACGCCATTGCCGAAGAGGCAGCCCGCCTCCTCGCCGTTCACCACGATCAGGTTGCGCTCGACCGTCTTGAAGGGGGCCTCGCTGTAATACTGGTTGACGATGCGCCCCAGCAGCACATCGCCGCCCTGCTTGAGCCCGATGTTGCGGGCCATCGTGTTCATCGTGCCGCCCTTCAAGATGCCGATCAGCGGCAGGCGCACGGCGCGCAGGTCGCGGCCGGTCTTGCCGTCGGCGTAGACCCGCACCAGCGAGGAGAGCAGCTTGTGAACGGTGCCGTCGCCGCCGTTGACGCAGATGATGTCGACGTCGCGGGCCCGCAGGTCGCGCACCACATCTTCGAGGCGGTCGAGGCAGTCGGGCTGGGCCAGCTCGCCCTTCTCGCCCAGCACAAAGGCGAGGCGGCGCACCAGCTCGGGGTTCTTCTTGTTGCGTCCGCTGCGCGGGTTGCTGACGACGGCGATGCCAGGCATGGGCGGCCTCCGGGGCGGCATCCTACACCGGTCGACCGCGGCCCGGCGATGGGCCGGGGCCCGGCGGTGGAGTAGGCTGGTCCATGCTTCGCCGACTCCTGCGCGCCCTGACGCGCCCTCCTGCGCCGCCGCCTGCGCCCGCGGCCCCGCCGCCGGCTGCGCCCAAGGCCGTGGTCTCCGGCTGGCGCCTCGCCGATGAGGGCCTCGCCACCGTGGTCGACACCGACTTCGACGTGGACTTCGCCGCCGGCGGCGGGCTTGTGAGCCCAGCGCCCGGACTCTGGACCGGGCGGGTGCTGGGCGAGGTCTGGTGCCGCCGCCTGCGCCGCGAGGTCGAGCGCTGGGAGGCGGCGCGCCGCCGGGGCGAGGTGCGGCTGGAGCCGCCCAATTCCATGCACCAGTACGGCATCCCCTTGGAGGCCTTGGGTCTTGGCGAGCTCGGCTACGCCCTCTTCGCCGGTGAGCTGTGGGCCCGCGCCCTGCTGCTGCCTGGCGTGAGCGGCCCGCTCCACTCCGTCACCGGCTTTGTGGTGCGCTACGGCCACGAGGGGGACGACGCCCTGGCCCAGCATGTCGACGACGCCGACGCCACGCTCTCGCTCTGCCTCGACGATGCGTGCCAGGGCAGCGAGCTCGTGATGGAGGGGCTGCGCTGCGGCCTGCACCTCGACCACCCCCTCGGGCCGGGAGAGGGCTTCACCTACACCCACCGCGCCGGCTACGCCCTGCTGCACCCCGGCAAGCACCGGCACCGGGTGCTGCCGATCCGCCAGGGGAGCCGCTTGTCGCTGATCCTTTGGGCCCGGGGCCCCGACTCGCGGGCCCGCTTTGAGGCCGAGGCGGAGGCGGGGCGCTGCCCGCCCTGGTGCGGCGCCCGCCGATGATCGCCGACGCCCTGCGCCTCGCCCGGCCGACGATGGTGCCCTGGCTTTGGGGCATCGTGGCGGTGGGCTTTGGCTGGGCCCACTGGACAGAGTCCCGCGATCTGCTGCGCGGGCTCGACTTCCTCGGCCTGCTGATCGCCTGGGTGGCGGTGCACGCGGGCACCATGTGGTGGAACGCCCTGCTCGATCAGGACGAAGGCGAGGTGCTCTTTGGCGAGCGGGCCGCGGTTCCGCCGGGGCTGCAGCGCCTCGCGGGCGGGGCGCTCGGCCTGGGCGCGGGGCTCGGCCTGCTGATCGATCGGGGGGCCGGGGCCTGCCTCGTCGGGGCGGCGGCCCTGGCCGTGCTCTACAGCCACCCCCGGGCGGCGGCCAAGGGGCACCCCATCGGCGGGCCGCTGGTCAACCTGCTCGGCTACGGCCTGCTGGCGCCGGCCTCGGGCTACCTGCTGATCCCCCAGGCCTGGGAGGCGCGCACCGGCGGCATGGTGGCCCTGCTGGCGCTGGGCATGTTGGGTCTGTACTTTCTCGCCCAGTCCTTTCAGCGCGAGGAGGACGCCGCCCGGGGCTACCGCACCCTCGTGGTGACCCATGGGCCGGCCGCCTGCGTATTGGCCGCCCGCGCCTGTGTTCTGGGGGCAGGCCTCGTCTACGGCCTGCTGGCCCTGGGTGGAGAGGTGCCGACCCTCACGGCGCTGCCGCTGCTCGCGGTGCCGCTGATCGCCGCGCGGATGGCCCCCTCCGCCCGCGCCACCCGCGACACCCTCTTCTGGATGGGGGCCTGCCTGGGCCTGACCCTGGTGCTGGCCTCGATCGACCACCTCGCCTGCCTGCTCCGCGGGCTGCCGGGGGCCGGGCTTTGTGTGCGCGTGCGCCTCCCGCCCTAGCGCGGCCGGATAGGGGAGGACATTCTGGAGGCCTCTGTGAAGCGCTATCTATGTGTTTTGTTGTTGATCTCTTGTATACAGAAATCTGGAGACGCCGATGGCGACGGCATCCTGGACCATGCTGACTGCAAAAAGGAAGACCCGGACATCGCTCCAGGGGTCCCTGAGCTCTGCGACGGCATCGATCAGGACTGCGACGGCCTGATCGACGAGGACGCCACCGACGCCACGCTGTGGTTCCTGGACGCCGACGGCGATGGCGAGGGCGATCCCGCGGCGCGCGAGTGGGGCTGCGAGAGCCCCGGCGGGCTCTTTGTCGACAATGAGCGCGACTGCAACGATCAAGACGCCACGCTGACCAGCGCCACCCTCTGGTTCTACGACGGCGACGGCGACGGCGTGGGCGATGCCGAAGACGCCGGCACGGCCGGCTGCCTGCAGCCCTCGGCAGACCATGTGCGGCTGAGCGGGGACTGCGACGACCGCCAGCCCGAGATCAGCCCCTTGGAGACGGAGACCTGCAATCACCTCGACGATGACTGCGACGGGGAGGCCGACAACGGCGTGTCCTCCACCTGGTATGTCGACGTGGACGGCGACGGGGCGGCCGGCGCGTCGGTGACGGGCTGCGCCGACGAGCGGCCAAGCGGCTACCAGTTGGAGAGCGCCGACTGCGACGAGACCGATGAGGACGTCTTTTGGGGCGCCCCCGGCGAGTGCAACAACGGCCTGGATGAGGCCTGCGGCGCTGAGGTTTCGCAGTGCTGGACCACCACCCTCGACGGCGACCTGCACCTCGTCGGCGGGCAGGACGATCTGGTGCTCGGCGCCTCGATGACCACCCTGCCAGACCTCGACGGCGACGGCCAGCGCGAGCTGCTCATCGGCGCCACCGGTCTCAATTCCGACGCCGCACGAAACGCGGTGGGCGAGGGCGGGGCCTTCCTGGTCTTGGGCGGCCGGCGCGGCGAGGTCGATGTCTGGAGCGACCCGGCGGTGCGGCGCATCTACGGCGCCGCCTTTGAAGACGGGGCCGGCGATGAGGTGGTGGTGGGCGACTTCGACCACGACGGCCTCGACGACATCGTGATCACCGCCGACTTCCATGATCCGCTCAACCTCACAACCATCCCCAACACCACCGACACCATCTCCAACGCCGGCGGCGCCTGGCTGATCAGCGGCGAGACCCTGGCCAGCACCACCGGTGACCTCCGGGTGAGCGAGGTGGCCAGCCTCTCGATCCTCGGCGCCTACCAGGGCGACTGGCTCGGGGAAGGCGCAGCCAACGGCGGCGACCTCAATGGCGACGGCATCGCCGACCTGCTGATCGGCGCCAACGGCGACTTTCTCGACTCGGGCAGCAGCGATGTGCCCAATGATGCCAACGCCGGCGCAGTCTTTGTGGTCTTCGGTCGAGAGGGCGGCTGGGATGCTTCGGTGTACTCCACCGACCTCGCCAGCGGTGGCTGGGCCTTGGAGGTCAACGGCCCCCTCGGCGACGGCCTGCGCATCGGCGACAAGCTGCTGGGGCAGGTCGATCTGTCCAACGATGGCATCGACGACCTGGTGGTGAGCGCCTGGCACGATGAAGGCGAGCGCGGCGGCGCCTATGTCCTGAGCGAGTTCCCGTCGGGCGGGCCCTCCGCCATGCCCTGCGCGCTGGAGGTGGGGGTCTGCGCCAACGGGCCCGAGGTGACCTTCATCGACGGGGTCTCCACCGACAGCATGAGCGCCTACTCCATGGCCGGCGCGCCAAACCTGCTCGGCGATGGGTACGACGGCGTGGTCTTCACGGCGCCGGGCGACGCGTCGCAGGGGGTGCGGCGGGGCGGGGCGGTCTTTTTGATGAGCGGCGACACCTTCGAGGCTGGCGTGGCGCTCTCCCTGCGCGAGAGCGGGCTGCTCACCATCTACGGCGATGAGGCCGAGCAGTGGTTCGGCAACGCCGTGGCGGCCGGCGCCGATGTCGACGGAGACGGCGAGGGCGACCTGGTCATCTCGGCGCGGGCCAGCGCCCTCGACTATGAGGGCACCACCTGGTTCTTCCGCGGTCCTTTTGTGGCCGGCGGCACCCTGCGCTCGAGCGAGGCCGACGCCATCATCCGGGGCACCGACATCTCCAGCGGGGCCGGCGAGCAGCTCGAGCTGATCCCCCACCCCGACGGGGCGCTGGTGGCGGTGGGGGCGCCGGGCTACGACGTTCCCACCGGCGATGACACCAGCGTCTATGTCGATGGCGGCGGCGTCTTCGTCTTTTACTCGGGCTTCGGGCTGTAGGTCATCTGGATGCCGGCCGCGGCGGCGACGATGCCGAAGCCGCCGATCACGCCGCCGGCCACAGCCCCTGCCACCAACGGGCCATGGATGGACTGGCGGTAGTCGCGCTGGTCGATGGTCTGCTCCCAGTCGGGCTCGTAGCGAACCCGGCCGGCCTGGGTGACGCAAAAGGCCATGCTGGTGAGGCCGAGGCCGGCGGCCACCAGCCCCCCGGCGGTCAGCGCGGTTCCCCGCTGCGTGCGCAGGGCGGCCGGGTCGACCGGGGCCGGCGGCAGGCGGGTCCAGGCGCCGTCGTAGCGCCAGGTGGCGTCGGCGGTGCGCAGCCAGGCGGTCTGTTTGGGGTGGCCCAGGTCGAGCAGGGTGGAGACCAGCGGATCGTTGGGGAAGGCCTGGATCGGCAGGGCAGCCAGCGAGCGCGGATCGACGAGGTGGGCCGGCAGGGCGGCGTCGACGCGCACCGTCCAGGTGAGGGTGGGGGTGCCCGGCACCTGAACGAGGTGGGTGCCGGCCGAGAGGCGGATCACGCCGGCCTCGGGGCTGCGGGCCTGGCCGTCGATCCATAGGGTCTGCACGGCGCCGAGCACGCGCAGCTCGGCCACCTCGCGGAGGGTCTCGCGGGAGGCCTCGAAGAGGGGCTGGCCCTCGGGGGGGTAGTTGGTGTCCCAGACGAGGCCGGGCTTGTACTGCACCGCCTGGGCGAAGGACTGGCGCGCGGCCTCGGTGCCCTCGACCTTCACGGAGATGATGCCGCGGAGGTAGTGGAGTTGGGCGATGGTGCTGGCCTCGGCCGGCTCTCCCAGGCAGGGGACCGAGCTGAGGGCGCGCTCCAGCGTCTGGATGGCCAGGGGCCAGCGCTGGCCCTTCACCGCGGCCTCGCCGTCGGAGAGGGCCTTGAGCAGCTCGGAGTTGGAGGTGGGCCGGCTGCAGGAGGGGTCGATGCGCCCATCGCCGAAGAGGATGGCCTGGCCGTCGCTGGCCCTTTGCAGGAAGGCGGCGATCGGGGTGGGGTCGAGGCTCCACGGGGGGACGGCCGCATCGGCGGCGACGGCCTTGACCGCGGCGCTGGGGTCTCCTTCGTGCAGGAGCAGCTCATCGGCGTGGGCGAAAGCGGGAAACAGCAAGACAAACAGGGTCGAGTACAGGCTCACAGTGTCTCCAACCAAAGTCGATGCTGCGCGGAGCGGAGGCCCCACGATAGGGGTGTAGGGATGCTGGCGACCGGAACGATCATTGCGGGCAAATACGAGGTGGAATCCACCCTCGGAAGCGGAGGTATGGCCACCGTCTATCTCGTTCGCCACCTCACGCTGGAGGCGCGCTTCGCGCTTAAGGTGTCGCACGCGCACTCGCCGGGCCTGCTGCAGCGCTTTGTGCTCGAAGGGCAGCTCCAGGCGCGGCTGCATCATCCCGGCGTGGTCAAGGTGCAAGACATCATCGATGTCCACGGCGCCCCCGGTCTGATCATGGAGTATGTAGCGGGCGGAAACCTCGACACCTGGTGTCAGGTGCGGCCGCTGCACGCGCTCGACGAGGTCCGGCGGCTGTACCGGGCCCTGGTGGAGGCCGTGGGGGCCGCCCACTCCGCCGAGATCGTCCACCGCGATCTCAAGCCGGCCAACGTGCTCCTCACCGGTGATCCGGCGGCGCCGATGCCGCGGGTCACCGACTTTGGCATCGCCAAGGTGCTCGACAGCGCCAGCAGCCCCACCCGCAGCAACATGGGCTTTGGCACGGTGGCCTATATGGCCCCCGAGCAGGCCTATGACGCGCGCTCGGTCGACAAGCGGGCCGACATCTTCGCGCTGGGCTGCATCCTCTACGAGATGATCACCGGCGAGCGGGCCTACCCCGAGTACAACCCGGCGATGGATGAGGAGACGCGCCGGCGCGACATGGACCCGCGCAAGGTGCGGCCTGAGACCCCCGAGGCCCTGGCCCAGGCGGTGGTTCGCTGCCTGCGCTTTCGGCGCGAAGAGCGGCCCCAGTCCTGCAAGGAGCTCCTCGTTCTGCTCGATGGGGGCAGCATTTCCGGCGGGGTGGGCGCTACACCGGTTCCCATCACCCGGCCCGACGCTGGGCATACGCTGCCCATCGATCTCCTCGGGGAGTCCCTGCCGCCGGTCGACGCGGGCAACCCCTGGTTGCTGCCGGGGATCCTGGTGGGCATCACGGCCCTGCTCGCGGTGGGCCTGGGCTTTCGCCTTCAGGAGCCCGAGCCGCCGCCCGAGCCCGATCCCAGGCTGGCTTCGGTGGTGAGGGAGCCCGAGCAGCCGAAAGGGGAGTCGACGGAGCCGAGCGGGGCCAATGGGCCAAAGCCTGTGGTCCCACCGGTTGACCCTCCCCCGAAGGCCGACCCCTCAAAGGCAAAGAAGGCGGATATCCGGCCGCCCCCGCCCGAAGAACCGCCGGGAGAGGTGCTGATCAGCAGCAGGCCGATGAGCCCCTTCACCTTTCGTGGCAAGAGCTACAAGGCGGACTTTCACCGCCTCTCGGCGCCGCCGGGCGACCACCTCATCACCTATGTGGGCCCCGACGGCGTGAGCAAGTCGATCTCGGTTGAGGTGAAGTCCGGCAAAGAGGTGGGCGCCTGCTGGGACTTCGGCATCAACGACCCATGCCTATGAGCCCGGCCGCCGCAGGTCGAACTCACGAATCAGGTTGTAGAGGTGGCTGCGGGTGAGGTCGAGGCGGCGTGCCGCCACCGACACATTCCAGTCGACGGCAGCCAGGGTCTCGCCGACGAGGCGGGCCTGAAACTGCCGGGTGGCGGCCTGAAAAGACAGCTCCGGCGGCGGGCTGGTGGGGCTCTGGCCCCGCTGGGGGGCCTCGGGAAAGACGTGGCGGGTCTCCAGCAGGCCGCCGCCGTCGAGTTGGGCGCGCACCACGGCGGCCTCGATGGCGTGGCCCAGTTCGCGCACATTGCCCGGCCAGGAGGCGGCCTGCAGGGCGGCGGCGCAGGCGGCGGAGAGGCGCAGGGGCTGGAGCTGGTGCTGCTTGCAGGTCTCCTCGACAAACCAGGTGGCCAGCACCGGCACGTCCTCGGCCCGCTCGGCCAGGGCGGGCATCTTCAGGGGCACCACATGCAGGCGGTAGTAGAGGTCCTCGCGAAAGCGCTTCTCGGCCACGGCCTTCTTGAGGTCGACGCTGGTGGCGGCGATGATGCGCACATCGGCGGTGGCCTGCCGGGTGGAGCCCAGCGCGTAGTAGGTCTTCGACTGCAAGAGCTGCAGCAGCTTGGCCTGGGCGGAGAGGGGCAGCTCGGCGATCTCATCGAGGAAGAGCACGCCGCCGTCGGCGGCCTCGACCTTGCCGGTCATCTTGCGGCTGGCGGCCGAGTGCGCACCCTGGGCGGCGCCGAAGAGCTCGCTCTCAACGAGGTTCTCGGGCAGGGTGGCGCAGTTGAGCTCGATGAAGGGCCGGGGGTGGCGGCGGCTGTTGAGCCAGATCAGGCGGGCCACGGCGGTCTTGCCGGTGCCGGAGGGGCCGGTGATCAGCACCGTCATGTCGAGGGGGGAGACCAGGGCGACCTGGCGCAGCACGTCGGCCATCGCCCGGCTGCGGCCGATGAAGTTGGGGGTCTTGATCTGGGTGCGCACCGCGACGGTGTGGTCGAGGGCGGCCTCGGCCCGTGCCTGGAGCTGCAGACGCTCGGCCAGGGCGACGAGGTGCCGGGCGAAGAGCTCGACCAGGGCTTGATCCTCATCGGCGAAGGGGCCGTTTGGCTGGCGGCCTTGCAGGTAGACCACCCCCAGCTTGCCGATCGGCGCGCAGAGCACGGCCTCGATGCGCAGGGCCTGCACGCTCTGGTGGCTGGCGAAGCGGGGGTCGTTCAAGGCGGAGACGCTGCGCAGGGTGCGCCCGCCGCTGATGGCGTCGGCGACGATGCCGCGGGAGATGCCGGCCCGCACATTGACCAGCTCGGCCTCGTCAAAGCCCTGGGCGAGGCCCCAGGGCTCGGCGGCGCCCTCGCGCTCCAGCTCGACATAGGCCTTGCGGGCGCGGGTGGCGGCCACCACCAGCGAGAGGGCCTCGCGCAGCAGGGCGGGGGGATCGGCCACCTCGGCGAGCTGGATCAAGCGGAGGTAGAAGTCCCGCTCGGCGCGGAGGCGGTCGGGCTCGGCGGTGTGCATGCAGGCTCCCAGGGCCGGTCGGTCGTAACCGGTTGGGGCTGCCTGCTGACGTCGGCTGGAGCGACGGAGGCCTCGCTTTGTTTGGGCCTCACACCCTGCGATGACGGCGGCCCGATGGGCATCAGCGGCGAGGGGTGGCGGAAGGTGATGGGAGTCGAACCCACCGAGCGGCGCCTCTCAGCGCGCCCCACCGGCTTTGAAGGCCGGGGCCGGCACCAGCCTGGCAACACCCTCCACGCTGCCGGTAACACTGCGCTTCCGGGTCGTCGCGGTGCAGCGCGGCCCCGCCTCCGTTAGGGCAGAGGCCTTGCGGGGGCCGGCGGCTCCGGCCAGCGGGGAGCCCATGGCGCAGCCCTTTCACGCGATCGTGGCGATCGACACGCCCAGCGGCACAGCCTACGGAAACGTGCGCCGCCTGAGCATGGAGACCGTGGTCTTCGAGTTGGAGCGCGCGCTCGTCACCAGCGCCGAGATGCCATGGCGCATGGAGGTGCCCGGCCTGCCCGCCGTCGCCGGTGGGCGCCTCGTCCTGCGCGATGTGCGCCCGGTGCCCAATCTCGGGGTCTACTCCCACAAGGCCCGCCTCATCGAGCTCGCCGAGGGTGCCGGGGCCCTGCTCGAAGGATGGCTCAGCGCCACCGCCGAAGGGGGCGAGCTGCCCGAGGTCGACGCGAGCACCTCGGTCTGGACCGGCGTGCTGGCCGAGGCCAACCCCCTGACCTCGGCCACGGTGCTGAGCCGCTACGCCGCGCGCCTCGCGGGCGGGCACTCCTCCTCCACCCACCAGTCGGCGGGCGGCGAGGGGCGTGACTCCGGGCGCCGGGTCGTCCGAAACGCGATGCGCGCCGGCATTCAGCGGGCCCGCCCGCCCGAGGTGGCCGATCCCCGCTGCCAGCGCGCCCCCGGTCGGGTGGAGGTGCGCTTCCTCAGCGCCGCCAGCCTGCGCGAGGCCTGGCAGGCCCACCTCTGCCGGGCTGGCCTCTTTGTGCCCCTCCACGAGCTCGATGCTGAGCTGATCCTCGACCTCGTGCTGCCCGATGGGCTGGTCCTCTCCTGCCCCGCCCGGGTGGTGGCGCCGATGTCCAACGGCACCGGCCTCGCCGTGTCGATGACCGAGGAGCAGCGCCGCGCCCTGGAGGCCGAGGTCGGCTGAGCTGGAGGGGGATGCCCGCCTGGCGGTAGCGTCTGGAAGCCTGCCTTGGTTGCGGGGGATCTCTCGTTTCGAGATTTTCTGGCCTGAATCGTCGCTGGATGAGGAATCGATGTCTGGCGGGTGGCGCGGCTTCGAGAGTATTCAGGCACATCGCGCCTCGCTGATGGGGCCTCCTCGATGGGACCCCTGCCATGAACGACGCCTCCTCGCTCTTCCCCCGCGCATTGGGGCGCCGATCGGAGGCCCCTGCGGCGGCTCCCGAGGCCCCCCAGGGCGCGCCCAGCACCCTCCTCCTGCTGACCCGGCAGATCGAGGATGAGCACCACGCCGCGCTGCGCGACGAGCCGGCCCGCATTGTCGAGCGCCTCGCGGGCGCGCACCCGACCCTGTGGCGGCCGCTCCAGCAGCTCTTTGGCCTCCTGCACCACCACCTGTGGAAGGAGGCCAACATGCTGTACCCGGCCATCCGCCTCTTCGCGGCGGGAGAAGAGGCCGGCGGGGGCCTCGTGGGGCTGGTGCGCCAGGCCCGCTTTGAGCATGGGCGGATGCTGGGCCTGATCGACGATCTGCGGCCGCAGATGGGCCTCACCGGGGAGGTGGCCCCCGCGCTGTGGGCCACCCTGGAGCGCATCGAGGCGCAGATCGCCCTCGAAGAAGATCAGCTCTTCCCCAGCCTCCTCGCCCTGCTGGGCGTCGACGAAGAAGACCTGTAGGCCCTACTCGGGGCGGGCTTCGCGGCGCATCAGGTTGTCGAGGGCGAGGTGGGCCTTGAGCTTGCCGCTGGCGATGTGCTGCAGCGCCTCGGTGATCGGCAGGTCGACCCCCTTGCGCGCCGCGAGCTGGTTGAGCGCGAGGCAGTCGCGGTGGACCCCCTCGTCGGTGGCGCCTTGGCGCGCCATGCGCAGGCCGGCCTGCCGACCGGGGTGATCGGGGTGGTGGGCGCAGGCCACGAGGTCGCCCACCCCCGCGAGGCCGAGGAAGGTGCGCGGATCGGCGCCCAGGGCCGCGCCCAGCCGGCTGGCCTCGGCGAGGCCGCGGGTGAGCATCACCGCCTGGCCGCCGACGCCGAGGGACAGCGCGTCGGCGATGCCCACCGCCACGGCCAGCACGTTGACCATGGCGCTCGCGACCTCGACCCCGCGCAGATCGCGGCTGGTGTAGACCCGGCAGATCGGCGAGTGCAGGGCCGCCTGACACAGCGCCGAGACCTCGTCGTAGGTGCTGGCCGCCACCAGCGCGCCGGGGCGCCGGGCGGTCACCTCGCTGGCCAGGGTGGGGCCGGCCAGCACGCCCACGCGCAAGGCCGCGCTCTCCTGGGTGATGACCTCGGTGAGAAAGGCGCCGCCATCGGGCTCGATGCCGCGGGCGGCCACCACCACCTTGTGGGCGGGCCCCGGCTTGGCCTGGCGCACCACCTCGCGCACGTTGGCCGGCGGCACGGCGAGGATCAGCAGCTCGACCTCGCGGGCCAGGGCGCCCAGGTTGGGGGTGCCGGGAAAGCCGCCGGGCGGGCGGCCGCGGTAGCCGATGCGCGGCAGGTTGCCGGCCTCTGCGACGAGCATGGCCAGGGCGCGACCCCAGGCGCCATTGCCGATGATGCCGACGTTCATGGAGAGCCTCCCGGGGCGAGCACAGACTCGAGCCCGTATCCTGTGAGCCGGTTGCCATAGTAGAGCGCCAGCCGCGGATCGACGTGCAGGGTGCCGGGCAGCCCGTGGCTCAGCGCCTGGCGGCGGTGGAAGCTGGCGAAGGTGCCGATGGCCCGGTCGCAGAGCGCCTCGGCGTCGCCGGGCCCGAGCGCGTGGTGCAAGGTGCCCGCCGCCACCCGGTCGAGCACCCCCTGGCGCACCCGCTCCATCGCGCTCAGCAGCTCTCCCCGCGGCAGGGCCGTCTCCCGGGGCTGCAGCAGGCAGAGCTTCCACATGTCCAGGCGCGGGAAGCGGCGCTTGAGCAGGCCCCAGGCCGCAAAGGCGGCGACGTGCGTGTCGAGCACGGTGTTGTCGCGGTGCCAGGCGCCCACCAGCTTCTCGGCGAGGCGGGCGGTGTAAGCCTGGTCGCGCTGGGCGTCGCTCACCACCTGGCCCGCCGCGTTGGTGATGTAGCGGCGCCGATCCACGACCGCACCGCTGGGATCGAGGGTCTGGCCCTCGTCGTCGACCGGGTTTCCCAGCACATCGAGGGGCCGGCCAAAGCGCACATGCACGCTGGCGTCGAGGTTGAGCACGCGGCGGGCGAAGGTGGCGATGGTGCGCGGCTCGCTGAACTCGTCGTCGGTGATGATGTACCGGCTCTTTCCCTCCTCAGCGAGGGCGTCTTCGATCAAGGTCTCGGCCTCGAGCACCAGCGCGATGGACAAGGTGCAGGGCACCACCAGGATCTCCGAGTCGGGGCGCCCGGCGGCGAGGCCTTCTTGCCAGGCGGCGAGCCCGGTGCCGAGCAGGCCCTTCTTGACGCGCTTCTCGACCATCCCGTTGCGGGCGCGGGTGCCGCCCGGAAAGAAGAGGGAGTGGCAGCGCCGGGTCAGGGCCTCGATCGAGTAGTCCTTGAGCGTCTCTTTGTAGATCTCATGCTTCTTGCGCCGGTCGACCGTATAGGCGCCGAGCCGGCTCATAAAGGCGGCCATCACGGGGTTGTCGAAGAGGTTGAGCCCCGCGCCATAGAGAAAAGGCGGCAGCCCGCCAGCGAAGAGGGCGTAGCCCAGCAGGGGGCTGTCGAGGTTGCTCACATGGGTGGGGGTGAGCAGCAGGGTGTGGGTGCGGGCCAGCTTGTTGATCAGGGCCACGGGGCCGCCGATCTGGATGCGGCTGGTGGGATCGAAGTCGGCGCCAAAGAGCTCCCGGGGCTCGGCGGCGGTGAGCAGGCGGGTGAGGGCGCCCGGCAGCACCTTGGTGGCGAAGCGGTAGGTGCGGTCGGAGAAGCGGTTGTGGATCTCCTGCGTGTAGCGGTCGACCAACGTGTGGATCGCCGCCTCCTGGGCGCTGCGCCCCTGGCCCGTCGCCGGCGCCACCTCGTCGATCAGCGCGGCCTCGGCGCGGTCCTGCTCGGTCCAGCGCCCCCGGTTGGCCGCCATGCGGCGGCGCTCCTGGTAGATGGCGTCGGCGAGGAGCGCGGCCACGGCGTCATCGTCCAGGTGGACGAGGCGGGCGTGCACCCGGCTCTGCAGGCGCTGGGAGAGGATGGCAGGGCTGGGGGGATCAAAAATTCCGCTCATGGCCGGGAGCATACACCGGCGAGCGCCCTCCCCCCTTTGCCCGTCGCCCGGTTGGTGCCTATACAGTGCGTGGGTAGAGCCAAGGGGGCAGCCGTCGAAGAGGCGGCGCGCCGCCCTTTGCCCTGGAGGATGTGTGCGCTCCCTTTGTCTGTCGCCGGAAGCCCTCGCTGCGCTGGGTCAGGGTCACCTCGCTGCGGCGCCCCCGGGCGTCCGTCGCCTCCTGCCGATCGCCCCCCTGGGCGCCGAGCCCACCCCGCCCTGGAGCGCCCTCCCGGCCCCCCTCGGTGATCTCGCGGCGGCGGCCGCGGCCCAGGGGCAGAGCGTGCGCCTCGCCGCCCTCACCCTCACCGAGTCCGGCCAGGCGCGCCCCCTGCGCAGCGGCAGCCGCCTGATGCGCCACGGCGAGCTGCAGGCCTACGAGGTCATCGAGGTGCAAGACCGCGTCTTCGAGCTCGATCAGTGGGTGGCCCCTCCGGGCGGCCTCGCCGCGCTGGGCCCCCTGCCGGTGCGCGAAGATGAGCTGCTGGGCGCGGTCAACCTCACCGAGGGCAAGCCCGACGAAGATCAGCTCCACGACGAGTCCTTTGAGCGGAGCTTTCGCTGGCTCTGCCTCGTCTTCTGGGCCGAAGCCGATGAGCTGGAGCTCCTCGCCGCGGCTGGCCTGGGCACCTCGCTGCCGGCCCTGCGCGGGCGCATCGAGGCCGGCGGGCTGGAGGTGGAGGCCGAGGGGCTGGCGATGCACATCCTGGCCCAGGCGGGCCCGGCGCCCAGCCGGTCGGAGCGGGCGGCCCTCCTGCGGGCCTTCTGCGGCCTGTGGTCGCTCGATCCGCTGCTCACGCTGCTGCGTCGTCCCCAGCCCGCCTTTGAGGGTGAGGAGCTGCCGGCCCTGATCGAGGCCCTGGTGACGCTGCCCCTCGCCGATGGCAGCGAGGTGGCCGCAGAGATCGTGGCCCGGCAGGCCGCGACGGCGCTGATTCCCACCCTGGAGCTGCTCCAGCGCCTGGGTCAGACCCCGGGGGCCCCCGATCGGGAGCCCTCCCTGATCGCCCTGGAGGCGGCCTTCGTTTCGGTGCCGGCCCCCGCCGGGCGCGCCGGGGCCGAAGATCGGGTCAACGCCCTGCTGGCCCTGTGGCCCACCCTGCCGCCGACCTGGGGCGATCGTCTCTTCCTGGCCTTTCCGATGGCCCCGACGGGCTTTCCGATCGATCCGGTGATGCTGCCCCTGGCGCTGCGCCTGCGGGAGGCCAAGCTCAGCCTGCCCGAGGTCATTCGCCGGGTCCTCATCGAGGTGGTGCACACCCGCTACGCCGCCCACACCCCCTCGGTGAACGCGCCGGCCCTGCGCTGCACCTGCGCGGACTGCACGGAGCTGCGCGCCTTCTTGCTCGATCCGAGCCAGCGCATCTGGTCGCTCAAGTCCACCAAGGTGCGCCGCACCCATGTCGAGGCGATGGTCCGCCGGGCTGGGCTGGCCCTCACCGTCACCACCGACACGCGCACCCAACCCCATGTGCTGCTCTGCACCAAGCGGCAGGTGAGCGAGGCCCAGCGAGAGCAGGAGCGAAGCGCCTTGCGCCTGTTGTCGGGCCCCGTCCCCTGACGCGCCGGCGGAGCCTTGGTGTATGGTGCCGGCCGCCCCGCAACCCGGAATCGCCATGCCTGCCCCTGCCTCCGCCTCGTCGCCCTCGGGGCCCTGGCGTGTCGACCCCCAGGAGCCGGTGCGCCCGCCCTTGCCGCGACAAGGCTTTGGCTGGCTGGCGTACCTGAACTACCTTTTTGGCATCAGCCTCTGCATCACGCTCGACAAGCTCTGGCTGCGCTTGAAGGTGACGGGCCTGGAGAACATCCCGGCCCGCGGGCCCTTCCTGCTCTTGCCGAATCATACGACCTTTTTAGATCCGTTCATTATCTGCTATCCGATCCTGCGGCCGATGCGCTACATGGCCGCCGCCGGCCTGCTGCGCATCCCCATTCTGGGGTCGTGGCTGCGGGCGCTGGGGTCGTTTCCGAAGATGAAGTATGTCAAGGATCCCGCCTCGATGGCCACCACCCAGGCCCTGTGGGATCAAGACCAGCTCATCACCATCTTCCCCGAGGGTCGGCGCACCTGGGATGGCGATCCCACCGAGGTGAGCGACGGCATCGGCCGCCTGATCCAGCGCCTCGACGCCCGGGTGGTCTTTGCCACCCTGGAGAACGCCTACCTGATGCACCCCCGCTGGGCGCGCTACCCGCGGCGGGTGCCCCTGCGACTGCGCTACGAAGGGCCTTTTCGCTATCCGGCCGACTGGAGCCCCGAGCAGGTGGCCGAGGATGTGCGCCAGCGGGTGCGGGCGCCGCAGCGCATCGAACCTGGACAGTCGGTCTGGACCTTTCGGATGGCCCACGGGCTGCCCAACCTCCTCTGGAGCTGCCTGCGTTGTCATGCGGTAGAGGGCCTGCAAGTCGATCCCACCGACGACGACGCGGTGCGTTGCCGGTCCTGCGGGGCCGCCTGGCGCCTCGACGTGGAGACCCGCCTGCACCCCAAAGACGGCGTCGGGCCCACGCTCACCGTGCGGGAGGCCTACCGCGAGGCCCTGGCCCACTTTGCCTACCCGCCCCGCCTCGGCGAGGCCCTGCCGGCAAGCGGCGAGCTGGTGATGGAGGGCGCCCGCGCCACCCTTCGGCGCGTGGGGGCCCGCTCCCGCGAGGTCGTCGCCCGCGGCGCCCTGCGCCTCTTCACCGATCGCCTCGACGTGGTGGAGGCCGATGGCCGGGTGGCGCTCTCCTTGCCCCTCGACAGCCTGCGGGCCCTGTCGGTGGAGGTGGGCAATCAGGTGCAGGTGCGCCAGGGCGACCTGCTCTACGACATCCAGATCGCCGAGGAGAGCGTGCTGCGCTGGGGGCACTTCATCAAGGGCTGGATGAACCCGGGCGAGGTGGTGGACATCGGGTAGGGCACTGCATAGATCCCCCCCCCTGGAGGGATCGTGACCCACCTGGAGATCTACCGGTACCTGCTGGCCCCCGAGCGGCGGTGGTCCTTGCTGCCGATGCTGGAGGCCCAGGGCTACCAAGAGGTGCTCGGCTACATGCCGGTCTGTCCTGCCAGCGGTGTCCGCCGAGGTCCAGCGTTCAGCTCGCCGCCTCCAGCTCTTCGTGCGTCAGCGTGATGATCGACACGATGCGCCGGCGATCTTCGATGGGCAGCTTGGAGTCCAACCAGGCCCAGAGCATCTCCTGGCGGGCCATCTGCTCCATGCCGGCGAAGGATCCGCTCAGAAAGTAGCCGCCCACCCGCCCCGAGGCGGTTGTGTCGAGCTCAACGGCGGGCCGGTCAAAGGGGCTCTGAAGCAGGGTCTCGGTCAGCTTTGCTTTGAGTTCCATCGCCTCTCTCCGCGGGTAACGACATAGGTTGCTGATTCGTACACAAGAGTCGACACCCTGACCGCAGTCATCGGAGCGCGCCCTTTTGGGTTTATCCAACTCTCGAATCGAGAGGCCACTGCCGTCAAGGCTGGGTACCCCCAGACCCCGACCTGAGCCCAGCCTCAAGGCGCTGAGATCAGCGGCGCCGCCAGCTCGGTTGCCGCCCGCTCCAGCAGGTGCAGCAGGGGCCCTGGAGACAGACCCAGCGCCACGATCAGCAGGATCAGTCCCCCCGCCGCCACCCGCTCGCGCGGAACCAACTCGTGGGGGCTCATCTGCGGCGACGCCGGGCCGCCGAAGAGGGTGAACCAGGCCCGCAGCACCGCCACGGCGTTCATCGCGCTGGCCGCCACCAGCGCCAAATTGGGGCCCACCGCCCGGCCCAGGGCCGCCGAGATCAGCAGATCATCGGCCACAAAGGAGAGGGTGCCCGGAAATCCCACGCTGGCGAGGCCAAAGAAGAGAAAACAGACCGCCAGGGCCGGCGCCGTGCGGTAGTGCCCCCCCGGCTGGCGCAGAGAAAGGGTGCCGGCCCGCGCTTCGAGCATCCAGACGCTCAGCCCCAGCCCCGTAAGCGCCAGCCCCGAGCTGATCCACATGAGCAGCCCGCCCACCAGCAGATCCGGCGTGGAGCCGGTGAGCCCGGCCAGAGAGAGGGCCGACTGGCTCATCGCGAGGTAGCCCAGGGCCGGCCGCACCTCGCGCTGCACGAGTCCCACCGCGGCGCCGTAGACGGCGGTGAGCAGGCTGAGGCCCGAGAGCACGTACAGCTCGATCGGCAGCGCGTCGGCGAGGAGCGGCACCACAAAGCGCACCACCGCGTAGGCCCCCACCTGGGGCAGGGTGAGGAGCAGCACCCCGCCGAGCGAGCCGCGGGCGAAGACCTCGGGGAACCAGGAATGAAAGGGTGCCACACCCTTGCGCACCATCACCGCCAGCAGCAGGCTGGTGACCGCCGCCCGGGCGATCCAGGTGGCGCCCGGCGGCCCCAGGTCGGCCAGCGCCAACAGGGCAAATCCGACACAAAGCGAGAGCGCCGACAGCCCCATGTACAAAGCAAAGACCCGTGCCGTGCGGCGGGCCACCGGCCGGCTCTTCAGCTCCAGGTAGGGCGGCGCCACCGCGCCCACCCAAAGCAGGCTCAGCAGCAGGGGGTTGGCCGTCAGAAAGATCGACTGGGCCGCCGCCAAGGCCAGGGCCATCCGCCCCATCGCCTGCGGGGTCACCAAAAAGCGCGGGTAGGCCAGCACCACCAGCAGGGCCAGCAGGGCTGCGAAGGGCACCACCACGGCGCTGAGCGCGTCGGTGTGCAGCAAGGCGGTGGGGCCCAGCAAAAAGCCATGGTCGGCCGGCCCCTCGGCCAGCACCTGCGCCGAGAGGCCGATGCTGACGAGCAGATCGAGGCCCACCACCGCGGCAGCGATGCGCCGGGCCCCCACCACCACGCTGCGGCGCAGCAGCAGGGCGGCGCCCAGTCCGGGCAGGCCGATCACCAGCAGGAGGAGGGCCAGCGTCATGGCTCGGCCTCGTCGCCGCGTCCCTCGCCCGGCCCCCGTCCCAGTCGACTGATCCAACGCCGCTCGGCCCGGTCGGCGGCCTCCAACCCGCGGACGACCGGCCCCAGGAGGAAGCGCTCCAGGGCATCGTCGAGGTAGCTGCGCTCCATCGCGAAGCGGTAGAGCCAGCGCCGGGCTCCGGCCGGGAGGAGGGCCTCGTAGTGGCGCCCCGTCTCGGCGAGCAGGCCGCCCGCCCCGGTCTCCTGCTGGTGGTGGTCAGCCAGGGCCGAGGGGGCCCGCAGCAATTGCAGCGAGCGCAAGGTGGCGTGGCCCACCACATGAAGCAGGGCGAGGAAGCGCAGCCCGAGCCCGATCTCGGCCAGGATCAGCCCCACCTGCGCCATGCTGGCGTAGGCGAGCTGGCTCTTCACATCGGTCTGGGCCCGGCCGGCCAGGGTGGCGTGGAGGGCCGTGGACAGTCCCACCCCCACCAGCAGCACCTGGGCCGCTGGCGCCGCGTCGAGCACCGGCGCGTTGCGCAGCAGCAGGTAGGCGCCGGCGTGAATCGACAGGGCTCCGTAGAAGATGGCCGAAGAGGGCGTGGGCCCCTCCATCGCCCGCGGCAGCCAGCCCGAAAACGGGAGCTGCCCCGACTTGCCGAGGGCCGCCACCACCAGCAGCAGGCCGATCAGCCCCGCCGCCCCGGGCGACAGGGTGGAGGTCTGGTGGGGCCAAAGGCCCAGGTAGGCCTCGTCAAAGGCGCCGCTGCCGCTGGCCTGGTGCAGGAAGATCGCCGCGGTGAGCAGGGCCACATCGCAGATCCGGTAGGTGATGAAGGCCCGAAGGGCGCTCTTCACCGGGGCCGCCCGCTCGTGAAAGAAGCCGATCAGCAGGGCCGAAGACAGACCGAGCAGCTCCCAGCCGGCGTAGAGCAGGCCCAGGTTGCCGCCCAGCACCACCGCCAGCATCCCCAGCGAAAAGAGCAGGAGCAGGATGAAGAAGCGCGTGTAGCCCGGCTCCCGGTGCAGGTAGCGGTAGCCGAAGCTGCCGATCACCCCGCAGAGCGCCGTCACCAGCAGCGCAAAGGGCAGACTGAGCCGATCGACCAGCAGGGTGAGGGCCAGATCATGGTGGTGCACCGAAAACAGATGCCCGAGCGGCACCACCACCGCGTCGACCCCGGTGAACAACATCTCCACCAGGGCCGCCGCCGCCGCGAGGAAGCTGCTCAGGAAGGCCCAGCGCACCACCCGCGCGGTGTAGACCTCACTGGCGCTCCGCCCGACCCCCCAGGGCAGCATCAGCAGCACAAAGGCCAGCGCCGGGGCGGCGACCGTCCAGGTGATAAGGGCTGGGATCACGAACTCGCCTCGAGGGCCGCGCGAACCCGCGCCGGGGGCAGGTGGTCGCGGCGGCCGGCGTACCAGTCGATGGAGCGCTCCACCTCGGGGAGTACGACGGCGACGGGCTCGTAGGGCACAAAGCCCGCGTCGGTGTAGCGCCACATCGCGGCGCTCTGGGGGTCCCAGGCCACGAGCTGCACCCAGTGGTGCGTGACCAGTCGGCCAATGCTCGGGTTCTTGGCCGCCAGGGCCAGCAGCCGCTCCGGCCGAGCCTCGACGATGGTGAGCAGGCGCAGCGGCTCGTGGATCTCCACCATCTGCCAGGGCAGGCCGGTGCGCAGGTCGCTTTGATGACCGTCCATCACGCCCAGGTAGGCGGTGATGTTGTGCGGCAGCTTGGTGCCGCAGCCATAGACCGCCGGGTCGACATGGCTGAACCAGTACTCCAGGTTGATGCCAGCCCCCACCGGCACCACGCTGGCCATCACGCGCTCCAGGATGGCGCCGTCCTCGTCCTGTTCGGGATCGTAGGAGATGAGGAAGCTGCGCCGGTCGAGAAAGAGCCCCCGGGTGCGCCAGCGGCGCCCGACGATGGCGATGGCGTTGGTGGCGTGCCCACACTCGGGTCGGGCCTGGGCGAGGTCCTCGGCGCGGGCCTCGACATGGCGCAGGGCCGCCGCCGGGCTCAGGTGGAGCGGGGCCGAGAGGAAGCGTCGGCAGCGCTCATGGGCGTCGAGCGTGCGGGCCTTGTGCAGCAGCTCCATCAGCTCGGCCAGCGGGGCGGCGTGGGAGGGCGGCACCACCTCGATGTCGTAGAGATCGATGCGATCATCGCCGGTGTTGTGAAAGCCGCCGACAAACCAGGTGGAGTCAGGGATGTCGAGGCCGCGGGCGGCGAGGAGGGCCCGCACCGCGGGGTCATTGGCCATGTCGGCGAAGGCCCGGGCATTGGGCCCGCCGGGCGCCCCGCCGCAGGCGCCGCAGTCATAGGCCGAGCGGTGGGGATTGTTCACGCTGCCCGAGCCATGCCCCAACACGGCGACGAGGGGCGCGAATCCACGCACCAGACCGATGTCTTCGAGGAGGCGGCCCACGATGTCGGCCATCTCTTCGACGGAGAAGCCCACCCAGCGCCCGGCCTCGTCCTGGGCCTCGCCCGCACGGCGCAGGTGCAGGCGGGTGGTCAGTCCCAGGCGGCCGATCTGGGCGGCTTTGTGTCGGGTGGCGGCGGTGAGCCCGGGAAAGAGCACCCGCATCACCATCGGGGCCCCGGCCAGCACGCCCAGCAGGGCCGTGAGCGTGCCGCGAACCAGGGTGCGGCTGCCCACCGCCACGCTGCGATCGAGCAGGCCGATGCCCCGGCGCGCGAGGTCTTGGGTGGCGGCAAGGCGGGCGTAGGCCGGATCGACCTCCTCCACTACAAGATGTTGGGGCCGCAAGGCGATCGGGCAGAGGGGCGGCACATGGGGGTCGCCCAGCGCCTTGTAGTACATCGCCACGCCAAAGAAGCCCGGCGTGCCAAAGGTCTCGTAGGCGGCGCCTTGCTCTTCGATCTGTCTGCGCAGGCTCTCGCTGCGTTCGTCGATGCTGGCGATCACCTGCAAGCGGGCCGGAGGGCGCTGGCGCCGGGGGGCGTGGGCCGCCAGCGCGTTCAAGATCTGGTTGCGGTAGCGCCGCTCAAAGGCCTTTTGAAAGATCCGCCGCCGATCGGTGTCGGTGAAGGCCTCGATCTGGGCTTGCAGCGCGGCGAGTTGAGGGGGTGCGGTTGCGAGGAGGTCCGGGGCGGAGACCCCGGCGTAGAGCAGCACCTGGAGCAGCACCCAGGCCCGCGCCAGGGTCGAGGGCGGCGGGGGGCTCACCCGGGCCTGAAGCTGACGGCGGAGCCGGTCGATCGGGCCCGCCTCGCCCAGGTGCTGCCGCGCGAGGTGTTGGGCGGCGAAGCGGTCGAGGATCAGCCGCAGGGCGAGCAGATCCATCAGCGAGGCCGGAACAGCGCGCACAGGCGCGCGGTCGGGGCGGGCCTCCATCTGGGCGATCATGCCGGCGAAGCCGCGCACGGCGATCAGGCTGGCCTCTACGCAGGGCTCCCACTCCTCTTCGGAGAGGCCCAGCGCGTCGAGCTCGGCGAGGGCGGCGCTGGTGCTGTCGCCCTCCCGCTCGGCCAGCGCGCCCAGCGCCGCGGGGAGGCCCTCCATCCAGGCCGCCGGCGGGCCGCCGGGTTGACTGTACAGGGCCAGGAAGACGCGAAACAGGCCCTCCTCGCGGTGGGGCATCGGCCAGTAGGCGAGGCCCTGATCGAGGAAGCCCGCGCAGAGCCGGTACACCAGCGGGTGAACGAGCTCGTCGGCGTCTTCGCCGGTGGCGCGCAGCAGCAGGTCGCGCAGGCGGGGTGTCGTGGGCTCGGGCTGCGGCGGCGGCGGCAGGTGGGCGACGCGCTGTACGGCGAGGGTCCACAGTGCGCGCAGCACGGCCCGCTCGGGCTCGCGGGCCAGCATCTGTTTGAGATCCACCGTTCGGGTGGAGCGCAGGGTGTGCTGCCAGGTGCGGTTGTCCTCGGCCGACAGGCGCGGGCTGACCCCGGCGCCCAGGGCCCGGCCGGCGTCGAGCTCGGCGCGCAGCCAGCGGGTGGTGGCCGCCACGAGGTCGCTGCGGTGCTCGTCGGGGATGTCGTCGGGCAGCGCGTCGAGGGCCCGACCCTCGGTGAGCAGCCAGCGCAGGGAGGGGCCCTCCTCGCGGCGCAGGGCGTGGCGCATCAGCAGGCGGCGCAGGCTGCTCGGGCGCAGGCGGCCATCCAGCAGGGGCGGATCGGCGTCATCAGAGGGCTGCTCTTCGGCGAGCACGGCGCTGACGTCGTCTTCGCCGATGCGGCCGCTGGCCAGATGCTGGCGGTACACAGACTCGGGCAGGTAGGGCTGGGCGCCAAAGGTGCGGGCGGCGTCGAGCACGGCCCCGTCGAAGGGCTGGTCTTCAAAGGCGTGGAGCGTGTTGTGGTGCACAAAGACCCCGATGGGGCCTTGGGCCGGCAGGTGGTGCGCGGCGTGGGCGACGATCTGAACCAGGGTCTGGCGGCGGTCCGGGCGCATCGGCGGGGGGTCTGGCTATTCTCTGCCCGACCCGGTCGCCATGATCCCGGCCGGTGAATAGGCGTCGGGCGCAAGGAAGGGAGCGTGTATGGAGTGGTGGCAGGCGGTGATCCTGGGGCTGATCGAGGGCCTCACCGAGTACCTGCCGGTGAGCTCCACCGGCCATCTGTTGCTGGGCCAGCGCCTCCTGGGGCTGCCGAGCGGCCCGGCGGCCGACGCCTACGCCATCTGCATCCAGGCCGGCGCCATCCTCGCGGTGCTGGGCCTCTACCGGCAGCGGGTGGCCCAGGGCTTCGCCGGCCTGCTGGGCAAGGATGTGGCCGGGCGCCGCCTCGTCATCAACCTCGGTGTGGCCTTCATTCCCGCCGCGGTGATCGGCTTTCTCCTTGATGATCTGATCGAGGCCTACCTCTTCGGCCTCGCGCCGATCACGGTGGCCTGGCTGGCCGGCAGCGCCGCCATCCTGCTCATCAAGCCGCCGACCCAGGGCCTCGCCCTGGAAGGCCTGCAGCCGCGTCAGGCGGCCCTCATCGGCCTCGCCCAGTGCCTCGCGATGTGGCCAGGCACCAGCCGCAGCCTCGCCACCATCCTGGCCGGCTCGCTGTGCGGGCTGTCGATGGCCGCGACGGTGGAGTTCAGCTTCCTGCTGGGGCTCATCACCCTCTCGGCGGCGACGGCCTACTCCGGGATGAAGCATGGGGCCGAGGTCATCGAGGCCTATGGGCTGGTGACGCCGCTCATCGGCATGGTCGTGGCCTGGGCCTCGGCGGTGGCGGCGGTGCGCTGGATGGTCGGCTGGCTGCAGTCGCACGGCATGGGCGTCTTCGCGGTCTGGCGGCTGATCTCGGCGCTCATCGCCATCGCCCTGCTCGCCGCCGCCTGATCTCCGCATCTGGTAGGCTCAGGGCTCCTCTGAGGAGCCCCGCATGTCTGTGCTGATTCGGGGTGGCCGCGTGGTCACCGCTGTCGACGATTACATCGCTGATGTCTGGATTGAAGGCGAGAAGGTGGCCGAGATCGGCATGGACCTCTCCCACCGCATCCCCCAGGCCAGCCGGGTCTTCGAGGCGGCCGGCAAGCTGCTCTTCCCCGGCGGCATCGACGCGCACACGCACATGGACATGCCCTTCGGCGGCACCACCTCGGCCGATGACTTCGACTCGGGCACCGTGGCGGCGGCCCACGGCGGCACCACCACCATCATCGACTTCGCCATTCAGCAGAAGGGCCGCTCCACCCTCGAAGGCCTGGACATCTGGCACGAGAAGGCCCACGCCAAGGCCACCATCGACTATGCCTTCCACATGATCATCACCGACATGCCCCACGAGCGGCTGCCGGAGATGGAGCGCCTCGCCGGGATGGGGGTCACCTCCTACAAGCTTTTCATGGCCTACCCGGGCGTGCTCTACGTCGATGACGGCACGCTCTACCGCACCTTCCGGCAGGCGGGGCTCAACGGCACCCGCATCAACATGCACGCCGAGAACGGCATCGTCATCGACGAGATCATCCGCGAGGCCGTGGCCGACGGCAAGATCGAGCCCAAGTACCACGCGCTCACCCGGCCCACCCGCATGGAGGCCGAAGGCGTGCACCGGGCCATCGCCATCGCCGAGGTGGCCAATGTGCCGCTGTACATTGTTCATCTGTCCAGCGCCGACGCCCTCGAAGAGGTCAAGCGCGGCCGGGCCCGCGGGGTCGACGTGCAGGCCGAGACCTGCCCGCAGTACCTCTTCCTCGACCAGAGCTGGTACGACCGCCCCGACTTCGAGGGGGCCAAGTGGGTCATGACGCCGGCCCTGCGCGAGAAGTGGAACCAGGAGGTGCTCTGGCAGGGCCTCAAGCTCGGCCACCTCGCCAATGTGGCCACCGATCACTGCCCCTTCTGCTTCGGCGGTCAGAAGGAGCTCGGCCGCGAGAGCTTCACCAAGATCCCCAATGGGGCGCCGGGCGTCGAGAATCGTCTGTCGCTCATGTACCATGGGGCCGTGGTGCAGGGCCGCATGTCGATCAACCGCTTCGTCGAGCTCACCAGCACCTCGGCGGCCAAGACCTTTGGCCTCTTTCCGAAGAAGGGCACCATCGCGGTGGGCTCTGACGCCGATATCGTCATCTTCGACCCCAACAAGGTGCAGACGATCTCGGTGCACAATCCGGCCACCCACCACATGCGGGTGGACTACTCGGCCTACGAGGGCCATGAGGTGCAGGGCTGGACCGAGACGGTGCTCTCGCGCGGCCGCGTGGTGGTCCACCGCGGCTCGCTGGAGACCCACAAGGGGGGTCAGTTCATCGCCCGCGCCCGCGTGGGCGAGCTGCTGCGCTGATGGCCCGGTCCGCCCCCGCCGCGAAGAAGTCCACCGACGAGCGGCGTCTGGTTGAGCTGATCGACCGGATGACCGATCGGCGCAGCGCCATCACCAAGCTCGAAGCCGGCGGCTATGTCGACGACGAGGATCTCGATGGCGGCGAGGGGCTGGACGGGCCCAATCCGAAGATCGACCCCACCGCGGCGATTGAGTCCCGGTGGGGCGCCCCCTTGCCGCCGGCCTACGCCACCCTGCTGCGGGCGCGGGGCCGACGCCACGCGCTGATCGGGGGGATGACCCTCTTCAGCGGCGAGGAGCTGCTGCGGGGCGAGCGCCCGGTCCTGGCCCGCGGTGG
>Ga0164294_10000572_pt1 | contig 35036 bp, 30 predicted proteins | sample GEODES005metaG_FD_111479 | JGI IMG/M metagenome (GOLD analysis project Ga0164294, IMG submission 111479) | Oligotrophic lake water microbial communities from Sparkling Lake, Wisconsin, USA - GEODES005 metaG | ecosystem: Environmental > Aquatic > Freshwater > Lake | place: USA: Sparkling Lake... | reverse complement strand
TGGTTTGGGCATGCAAAGTCCACGACAGACAGATAAAAAACAAGAAAAAACCGATGGTTTTCATGGGATTAGCCTCAGTATTTATGGGGTTCAGTGCCTACATTTAAAAAACTTTTTTCGCCTTTTGCAAAATACAGCCCAGAAAATTTCAAGGGTACATATGCACTGACCTGATCAGCCAAAAGCCCATAGGCTGGATCTTTATAATAAATGGCCGCTTTTCGAAGGAGTTCTTCGGTGTCTGCCCAATGGATTTCGGCGATTTGTTGGTACGTCCACACCTTTTCCTTTTTAATATAAGGCACTAAAAAATCAAGGCATTTTTTCAGGCTGGCGCCTTCGGGAGTCTGATACGTAAATAGGTCAATCCCTTGTTTTTTCGCAAGTTCTGCGATGATAAAAAAGCCTTCCAAATTCATGAGCGAATAACCGAAGGATTTGGTGCGGGCTAATTCGTGGGGTTGGGAGCCGTCGGGTTTCAACTGCGAAGCCATCCGACCTTTGGTTACCTCAACTTGTTTTTTCGCTACATCTACCTGGCCCGTAAATTGTGCATAATCAATCACCTGAACGTCATAATAGGTACCGTGGTTATTGTGCTCATCGGCCTCATCTAGCCCGATTTCACTCGTGGTCATCCAAGTCAAAAAATCCTGAAACCATTGTTTTAATTGGCGATGATCTGTGGCAGTCCATGCGCTGCTTCCTTGCAATTGGGTCGCCGCATTGGTGATTTTGAATAAAAAACGAGTTTCGATGAGCCCGATTCCCCGGCCGTCGTTGATGCCTGGAATACCTTGGCTAAATTTCAAATTGGGGCTTTGTTTGGTAGCGGGATCGATGAACCAAGTTTTGATGAGTTTGGCGGCGAAATCGGCATATATACTATTTTTCGTTTGTTTATAGGCCTCGGTCAAAGCCTCCACATCCAGGATTAAATCATCCATTTCATCCGAATCTGTGATGTTTTTGATTTCCGGATTTCGTTCTCCGTCTTTTCGGATGTAGGGTTTGCCATCGGGCTTGCTAGGGTCTGGCCACCAATAAGGCCCTTGGCTCATATAGTCATGCTTATCCCCTGAAGGGGGAATTTGCACCTTATTCATGACGGAATAAAGTTTCTTTAGAGTTAGAACTTTGTTGGCTCTTTTTAAATAATCCGGGTGACCTTTCGCGAGGCTGAGGTTTATAAAAAAAAGGGAGAAAAATAGGCCAAACAGGTATTTCATAGGTTTGTAAATTGGATACATAGGAAAGCAAATTTAGTAAAAAGTATAATCGTTTTTGGCTATATTTATGAGCAAAACCTATAAACCTCTATGAAACAATCGCTGAAAGGCCTATACTTTACGATTTGCATTATCATCGCCGTAGGCATTACGCTCTTGTTTCCCGCGCCCTTTATTGGCATCGGGGATTTCAAATTTAAAATATTCATCATTCCTCTCTTGCAATTAATCATGTTTGGTATGGGTTCTACGATGCAAATCAGTGATTTTCAAGAGGTACTCAAGTCGCCCAAAGCCGTTGCCCTAGGCGTATTTTTCCAATTTTCCATCATGCCGCTATTGGGCTGGGGTCTCACCAAAGTCTTCGATTTTCCCAGTGAAATTTCTGCCGGCATCATTCTCGTGGGATGTATGCCTTGTGGATTGGCTTCGAATGTGATGTCTTATTTGGCGAAGGCCAATGTGGCCCTTTCTCTGACGCTGACCTCGATTGCCACCTTCATCGCGCCTTTACTGACGCCTATATTAATGAAAAATTTAGCGGGCCAATTGATCGAAATCGACCTCATCGCCATGATTTGGGAAATCAGTAAATTGATTTTAATTCCGATTCTCTTAGGGGTCATGTACAATAAACTCGTGGGAAATCGCTGGGCTTGGTTTCAAGAACAATTGCCCGCAATCTCCATGATCAGCATCGGCGCGATCATCGTCATCATTACCGCCAATGGCCGGGATGCGCTTCTGGCGGTAGGGCCATTGTTAGTTTTGGCTTGTTTTTTACATAACGTCTTGGGATTTGTTTTAGGCTATTGGGGGGGTCGGGTGTGTCAATTGCCCGAACGAGACTGCCGCACCATCGCCATCGAAGTGGGTCTTCAAAACGCTGGCCTTGCCTCTGGTTTAGCCATGGCGATGAACAAAGTGGCCACGCTCGGATTACCCGCTGCGATATTTGGCCCCGTGATGAATATCAATGGATCGAGTTTGGCGAATTATTGGAAAAACAAATAAAAATTTCCCCTTATCTTTAAATCTTATAAAAACCTATTCCAATTTACTCATGAAAAAAACACTTTGGACGCTCGTCCTATTCATTCCCATGGCCCTTCAAGCCCAAACCAGCCTGCCGCTGAAGGACTTGTCGTTTTGGCAAAATACAAACAAGGCCAATTGGCAAATCGCCTCCGATGCGCAGGCGGATTTATCCCAACATGGCGTGTTAAGCCTCATTCCCGGTACCGGTATTTTAGTCAATCTGCCAGATAAAACAAATAAAGCTAACCTCATTTCCGCCAAGGAATACGGTGATTTCGATGCTTCTTTCGACTTCATGATGGCGGCGGAATCGAATTCCGGATTCTATTTACAAGGTCGCTATGAAATCCAATTAATGGATTCTTGGGGCGTTAAAAATCCCGGAACCGGCGATTGTGGGGGAATCTACAAACGCAGAAAATTCATCCCACAAGAATATTTATACGAAGGTCATGCGCCCCGAGTGAATGCGTGTTTGGCACCTGGCTTGTGGCAACACATGGAAATCTCCTTCCAAGCGCCCCGCTTCGATGCCCAAGGCACCAAAATCGCAAACGCCAAAGTCCTTATGGTCAAATTAAACGGAGCCGTTTTACATGAAAATGTCGAATTAACCGGCCCTACTGGCGGACCTATTGCTGAAACGGAAGTTGCCAAAGGACCCATCATGATCCAAGGTGACCACGGTGCGGTTGCCTTTCGCAACATGGAAATCACCGACTTAAGTAATTTACCCGCAACCATGGATCCGGTAAGCTACCAAGTTTTTTATGGCGTTTTTACATCCCCAGAAGAATTTAAAGACAAAAAAGCGGATGTAAGTGGCGTAACGGAAAAGATTAGTTGGGACGTCAGTGCGAAGCCCTTCGGTTTTGCAGAAATCCTCAAAACGTCTTTTGAAATTCCAAAAGCAGGAAAACACCAAGTGGAATTTGAAATCGGAGGAAAACACATCATTAAGTTGAACGGTGTCGAAATTTACAAGGAATTAATCCAAGAAAATAATCGCCGCCGGACTGAAATCGTGGATCTTCCAGCGGGTAAAGTCGCCCTCGAAATCACGGTTTTCAAGAAGAACAAAAGCTCCGCGAATAAATTAGGCTTTTGGCTTAAAGGGCCTGAATTCAGATCGACCGCCTACCACAGTTTCGGTTCTTTCCTCAATTCGAGCAGCGATGACCCGATTTTAATGGACGCTAAAAACCCAACTATTTTCCGCTCCTTCATGGACCTGTATAAAAACGGCAAGAAAACCAAGCGCGTCGTGCATGCAGTAAATGTGGGAAACCCAGCCAATCTGCATTATACCTATGATTTGGATAATGGATCCATCGCACAAATCTGGAAAGGCGATTTCTTAAACACCACCCCGATGTGGGATTCCCGCGGAGATGGTTCATCCCGACCACGCGGTGTCGTCCTCGGACTTCCAAATGTTCCTTCCCTCAGTCTTCAGGAAAACTTATTTTCTCAAAGCGATGTGGTTTCAGAGCCCTATAAAATCAAAGGCTATGAAGTAGATCAGGATGAAAACCCTACCTTTCTTTATGAGATAGGGGGAGCGGATGTGACCGATAAAATCCGAATTGTGGACCACAAATATTTGGACCGAACCTTAAAGATCAAAAATGCAAAGGCAGGTCAAAAGGTTCGCATAGGGCTTTCCACGGACATCAAACAGGTGAATGAAAACACCTTTGTTTTGGACGGGAAATCCTATTACATCCAAGCCACGGGGGCAACAATAGAAACCCAAGGCCTTTCAAAAGTCCTCACCTTGCCCGCTGCGGAGCAAGTTCACTATTCCATTCTTTGGTAATTCTAGCCTTTGACAGACATGAAAAAATATCACGTACTAATTTGTTTATTATTGATGGGAACGCGCCTTATTGGCCAAAAACCCGTAGAATCTGATTATTATAAAATCGCGAAAATCGCTACACCCGAAGGGATTGTATTGGAGGTGGGTGGATTAGCCTTATTGCCGAATGGCGACATGGCGGCATCGACCCGTCGAGGAGATGTGTACATCATCGAAAATCCGAATTCCACCCGACCTTATTTCCGAAAATTCGCCAGCGGATTACATGAAATCTTAGGTTTGGCGTATAAGGATGGCTTTTTGTATTGTGCCCAACGCGGCGAATTAACCCGTCTTGTAGACAAAAATGGCGATGGAAAGGCAGAACGTTATGAAACTGTTTATTCATGGCCTATTTCGGGACATTACCATGAGTATTCGTATGGACCCAAAATCGGGCCAGACGGATCTTTTTACATCACGGGCAATGTGGCCTTTGGTAACACGGATTGGTGGGCAGGGAAATCCACGGTGCCTTGGCGCGGTTGGACGATCAAAATCAGTCCTGATGGAAAAATGGAGCCTTTCGCGGCTGGCATGCGGTCCCCTTGTGGCATCGGTATGGTGGATGGCGAATTCTTCTATGGAGATAACCAGGGCGATTGGCAAGGTTCCGGATTCATTTCCCATGTGGAAAAAGGGGATTTCTTAGGACATCCAGCCTCATTGAATTGGGCGGACCGACCAGAATCTCCCGTAAAGATGCGCAAGGAAATGGTCTTTAATATAGTTGACCCACGCGATAATCCACTAGTAAAACCAGAATATGTAGAGACCGAGGCGAAACCGATGACTACGATTTATGAAATGGCGAAAACTTTACCGAACATGGGAATAAAATCTCCGGCGGTTTGGTTGCCTTATGGGGTTTTAGGTGTATCGACCTCCGAGTTATTAGTCGATGATAGCAAAGGGAAATTTGGTCCATTTGCGGGTCAAGTATTCGTAGGAGATCAAGGAATGTCCAAAATCGCCCGTGTATTTTTAGAAAAGGTGAATGGTAGATACCAAGGGGCGTCCTTCGACTTTATGTCGGGCTTCCGCTCAGGTGTTTTACGCATGACTTGGGGTAGCGATAATAGTATGTTCGTGGGGGGTACCAATCGCGGTTGGGGTTCCATCGGACGAGAGGATTTCGGTTTAGAGCGCCTATTGTTTACGGGAAAAACACCCTTTGAGATGAAGGCTGTTCGCGCGATGCCGGATGGTTTTGAGATCGAATTTACCTTGCCGGTGAACCGGAAATTAGCCGCGGATATCAACAATTACGATGTCAGTTCGTATATCTACAAATACCATCCGGTCTATGGCAGTCCGATGGTCAACCGCAAAGAGAATCCCGTTCGTGGAGCCCAAGTGTCAGCGGATGGCCTAAAAGTTCGTTTGGTCGTAGATAATTTACGCGAAGGTTATATCCACAGCATCGTTCCCGAAGGCGTCCTTTCGGAGGTAGAATCGAATCCGCTTTTGCACGGTACAGCTTATTATACTTTGAACGCCATTCCTGCGGGGGCTAAGGCAAATATCCCTTTGCAAACGCCCAAGCCTAAGGCGAAAAAGGAGTTAACGGATCCGAGTAAGGAAGCCAACACACCCGATAATCAAACCAAAGAAGCCGGTCCAAAAATCGCAGCCAGCATCATTTCAGATAAAGAAGCAAAGGCCCTTTTAACGAAACATACTTGTCTCGCTTGTCACAAAGTGAACGAAAAAGCGGTGGGTCCAGCCTATACGGAAGTGGCGAAACGGAAATATACGAATGCGCAAATCGAGGCTTTAATCGCGATGCCTAAACCTTCGAATTGGCCAGAATATTCGACCCCGATGCCACCAATGGGCCATTTACCCAAAGGCGACATTAAAAAATTAGCCGCTTGGATTAATGCGCAGAAATAAGCCTGAGCTATTGTCAAAGCCTACAAAAAGAGACGCCTCAGCGTCTCTTTTTTATTTCCGTAAATGATAGGATTTTGTTTTCGTGAAGGCTCGTAAACCCACATGGGAAAGTGTGGATCCGAATCCCGAATGGCCTCGGCCACTCCATGGTAGGGCAGCGCTGACGCGGTCGCAACAATTCCAATAGCCTGAGCCGGAATTCACCTGAGCTAAGATTGCTTCTGCCCGCGTTTGAGAAGCAGCATACACCCCCGCCGTTAAACCATAGGCCGTGTCGTTCATCGCCTGAACCGCCTCCGCATCTGAACGTACTTTCATGATTCCGATGATCGGGCCGAAACTCTCTTCCTGCATGAGGGCCATGTTTTGCTGCACGTCAACGAAGACCGTTGGCGCAAAATAATAGCCCTTCCCCTCGATCGCCGCGCCACCCGTTAACACACGAGCACCTTTGCTGAGCGCATCGGCCACTTGAGCCTCTAATACTGCGATTTGATTTTTTCTAGTGAGGACTGAAATGTACACTCCTTCTTCTGTCGGCGCGCCTATTTTCCAGGAATTAACCTCGGTCACAAATGCTTTGACAAATTCATCATAGATTTTTTCGTGGACGTAGATCCGCTCGACGGAGCAGCAACTTTGCCCATTGTTATAAAATGCCCCATCCGCAATGCCCGCCGCAGCGCCAGCCACATCCACCACATCTTCCGTGACATATACGGGATCCTTGCCACCTAATTCAAGGACACAAGGCACCATTTTTTCAGACACACGTTCGTAGATGTATTTGCCCGTTGGGTAAGATCCCGTAAAATAATAGCCTTGAAAAGGAAGGTCTAATAAACATTTTCCTACTTCTCCCTCGCCAATCGCGAGGACAAACACATCCTCAGGAACCCCCGCTTCATGTAGATATCGAGCGATTTCCATCCCCGTCATCGTCGCGAATTCAGAAGGTTTATACATGACCGCATTCCCGGCCAAGAGCGCCGGAACAAATACGTTCACCCCCACATTATAGGGATAATTCCAAGCGGAAATATTACAAATCACCCCCAAAGCTTCATAGACAATCTTTTCGGTCATTTGCTCGGAAACGGACATGAGTTCGTCGGCCAGGTACGTCGGCGCATGTCCCGCGAGCCAGGTAGCTTTGCCAGAGGCGCCGTTGATTTCGTTCCGACTTTGTTGCAAAGGCTTCCCCATTTCCGCCGTCAAAATCGATGCGAGGGTTTCGATGTTTTGTTTCAATAGGTCAACAAAGCGAAGCAAAATCGCCGAGCGATCTTCTACTGATCTTGCCGCCCAGGCCGCTTGCGCAGCTTGGAGGCGCTGAAATTTTAGAGCTAGGGTTTCGGCCGTGTCTGCGTCAACTTGGGCAATCAATGCTTCGGTAGCTGGATTAATGATATTCATTCGTTTGTATGAGTTGCGGCATCTAAAAATGCCTGACGGATATTCTTGGAAAAGGCTTGCTGGCTTGCTTGGATTGCTAAGCGCTCGGGGTGCCATTGGACCCCTAAAAAGAATGGTTTTTGGTCAAAATTGATATATTCAATCGCCTCCACCACCCGGTCTTCCGACCAAGCAGTCACCCGAAGCGATTCCGCAATTCGGTCTAAGCCTTGATGATGAGCTGAATTAACGAGACCTTGCGATTGACCAGAAATCGAAAATAATAGACTAGAAGGCTCCACGGAAATGGCATGCTGGCCATCCGCCTCCGGCCCTTTGCGGTGATTCGAAAAACCCTGTTCTTGTAAATCCTGAATCAGCGTACCCCCGAGGGCGGCATTGACTAATTGCAAGCCCCGGCAAATCGCCAAGACTGGCTTTTCATGTATACATGCAAAATGAAAAACCTCGCGTTCAAAGGCATCACGCACCTCATTAAAAGACGTGGCCCAAGGATAATCCACCCGCGAATTTCCATAACCTGAGGGATGCATATCCGCCCCGCCCGACAAGACAAAACCATCGCATCGCGCAAAATCAGCTTTGTTTTGATTCTGATAGGAAAGCGAAATTACCTCTACGCCATCCCCTTGGATCCAAGTGGGATAGTTTTTGAAATTGGTATCTGATTCCGTAATGCCGATGCGAACCATAGTCTATAAGGCTTCTCCGTAAAGGGCTCTAAAATCTGCTTGAGAAACCGGTTTGGGATTATTAGGATGCGCAAAATCAGCAAATGCCAAGGCCGCCAAGGTATCCAAATGTTCTTCTTTCACCTGAATGTCTCTTAAACGATGTGGAATGCCTACTTGGGTATTCAAGTCAAACAAATAAGACACCACCGCATCTCCCGAATGTTCCGAAAGACCCAAAGTCTGCGCCATCCGCGCAAATCGATCCTCAAAACCCGCAATATTAAAGCGCATACCGTAGGGAATATTCACGGCATTCGCCAGGCCATGGTGGGTGTCCAACAAAGACGACAGCGGATGTGCCAAAGAATGCACCACACCCAAGCCTTTTTGGAACGCAATTGCGCCCATCATCGAAGCTAATAACATCTTTGACCTTGATTCAATGCTCGGATTTTTCACCGCTTGTACCAACGATTCCGAAACCAAACGCATCCCTTCCAAGGCGATTCCATCGCACATGGGATGATAGTTTTTGGCCAAATAGGCCTCCATATTATGCGTCAAAGCATCCATGCCCGTGGCCGCCGTCACAAAGGCAGGTAATTCCATGGTCAACATCGGATCCGCGAAGACGATTTTGGCTAATAATTTGGGTGAAAATAAGATCTTTTTTTGATGCGTATCATCGTCGGCAATAATCGCCGAGCGCCCCACTTCCGAGCCTGTTCCCGAGGTCGTCGGAATGGTAATAAAATGCGGAACTTCGTTCGTTACATAGACATCGCCACCGATCAAATCATCGTATTTAAACAAATCTTCTCGGTGATTCACCTGTAAGACGATCGCCCTCGCCACATCCAAGGCGGCGCCTCCACCGATTCCGATCAGGCAATCGCGACCTGTGGCATCCCACACCGCCGTTCCCGCATAGACATCCGATTTTACTGGATTTTTATGGATATTGGAAAATACCTCCACCGAAAAACCGGCCCGCTGCAGATCGGCCACAATTTGTTTGAAAAAACCTAGTTCGGCAATGACCGGATCGGTTACGATGAGGGGTTTTGAAAATCCTTGTTGAGCTACATAAGGGGCTAATTCCTTCACAGCACCCACCCCGAACCGAATGACGGTGGGGAAATTAAATTGTCTTATTTGCGTAAAATCCATTTTTAAATAATTTCAAAATACCGTTTCTTTTCCCAATCACTAACCACTCGGCTGTATTGGGCCCATTCCCACTCGCGTGTCGCCACAAAATGATTCACAAATTCCTCGCCAAATAATTCCTTCGCCACCGCCGATTCCTTCATCGCTTGGGTCGCTTTTTGTAAATTTCCAGGCAAACGACCATAACGTTCATCCGCATAGCCATTGCCCACCGTAGCAGGCTGAAGGGCTAATTTGTGCTTAATGCCATACAATCCGGCCGCTAAACAGGCCGACATCGCCAAATAGGGATTCACATCCGAACCCACCACCCGCGTTTCCAAACGACTCGCTTTTTTACTCCCTGGCAAAGCCCGAAGCGCCACGGTCCGGTTATCGGTCGCCCAGGTCAAGGTCGTCGGTGCCCAAGCCCCTTCCACCAAGCGCTTGAAGGAATTCACCGTGGGTGCGACCATCGGCAAGATATGAGGCAAGCAATACAATTGACCCGCAACATAGTGCTGAAACAAGTCACTCATGCCCGTTTTTTCGTCGAAAAACAGGTTTTTTTCCTGTTTGGCATCCCAGAGGCTTTGATGCACATGGCCGCTGCAACCGGGGAGATTCTCATCCCATTTGGCCATAAACGTAGCCATAATGCCTTTTTTATAGGCTAATTCTTTGACCGAAGATTTAAACAAAACGGCCCGATCAGCGGCTTCTAAAATGCCCGAGTAGGCAATCGCCGCCTCGTAAACTCCCGGTCCCGTTTCGGTGTGCAAGCCCTCGAGGGGAATGCCGAAGGCGCTCAATTGGCCAAAAAGCGCATCAAAAAAATCATTGCGTAAGGTGCTCCGCAAAATCGAATAGCCAAACATCCCCGGGGAAAGTGGCTTCAGATTTTGGAAATTCTTTTCATGCACGGAATTGGGTGTTTCTTCGAAATTAAACCATTCGAATTCCTGACTGAAAAAGGGGCTGAAACCAGCTTTTTCTGCCTGGGAGATCAGGCCCTTCAACAAGCCCCGCGGACAAACCGCCGCCGAATTCGATGGCGCATCGATTAATTCACACAGAAAAAAGGGAATGTTATTTTCCCAAGGAATGGCCCGAAAGGAAGAAACATCAATCCGCACGGGGGCGTCAGGGTAGCCAGAATGCCAACCCGTATAGGCGGAATTCTCATAGGCCACATCGGCCATATCCCAGCCAAAGACCACATTGCAAAAACCAAGGTTGCCTTGCACAGCCGATAAGAATTTTTCGGTACTAATATATTTTCCACGTAGGACTCCGTCGATGTCGGTGATGGCTACTTTAACTCGCTGATCCGCATGTTCGCGGACATAATCGAGGATTTGATTTTCAGTCATAGTTTTAGGTTTTGGGTTGAACAATCAACACAAAAAGTACATAACATATCACCAAGATCCCCACGTAAATTAAAAACAAGGTAGTCTGATGAAAGGCAATAAAAATAAGGCAAAGTGTGGACAAAACCAAAGCCACGAGCGGCATGAGGGGATAAAAAGGTACCTTAAAAGGCCTGGACATCTCTGGTTCTTTTTTTCGGAGTCTCAGCAAGGATAGCATCGCGATGGCATACAAAGTCAAAGCGCCCATCACCGAAATCGTAATGATTTCCGCCGTTTTATTCGTAAAAAGGGCGATGATACCGATGCCCATATTGGCCAATAAAGCCTTCGCCGGTGTTTGAAAACGCTCATTGACCTGTCCCAAAAAACGAGGAGCAAAGCCTTTGGCGCCCAACTCATAACTCGACCGACCCGCCGCTAAAATCAAACCGTGAAAAGAAGCCACGAGACCGAATAAACCGATGGTCAACAATACATGAAACATCAAGCTAGAACTACCCACAATCTGGCTCATCGCCAGCGGCAAGGGGGAATCCGAGCTATCGCCCGAGAGCCCGTTTTTATATACGATGGCTTCCCATCCTCCTACCCCGATGGCCCCAAGAAAAACCAAAACACATAAAATAACCAAGGTTAAAAGCGCATAACCAAAACCCTTTTGAATATCTTTTTGGGGATTTTCTGCTTCCTCGGCCACATTCGCCAAACCTTCAATCCCCAGGAAAAACCAAATCGCAAAGGGCAACGCGGCGATGACGCCATTCCAACCATTCGGCCACGCATTTTTATGTAAATTAGCCACCTCGAAATGCGGCAAAGTCACCGCCGCAAAGATCAGAATCTCAATCACCGCGATGATGGTAATGATTAATTCAAAGGTCGCTGCGGCCTTCACACCATACATATTTAGCCCCGTAAAAAGCAAATAGGCGACGATTGAAATCGTCAGGACGGGCACATCCGGAAAAAACAAATTAAAATAAGCGCCTATCCCAAAAGCGATCGCGGGGGGAGCGAAAACAAATTCGATCAATTGGGCCATTCCCGCAACGAAGCCCAAGCGCGCACCGAAGGCCCGAGAGGCATAATCGAACACGCCACCGGCTTTGGGAATCGAACAGGCCAATTCCGCGTAAGAAAAGCTAAAACAAGTATATAAAAGAATGATGATGCCCGTGGCGATGGCCAGGCCGTAGGTCCCGCCTTCGGGAAGGCCGAGGTTCCAGCCGAAATACATGCCCGAAATCACATAGCCTACGCCTAAGCCCCATAACATGAGTGGACTGAGGACCTTTTTGAGGTGAGGCTGTTGAGTAGAAGACATGTGAAATTTACTTATGAGAACGAAGATAAAATTTAATTCCTGAAATTTGATTAAATGAAAATGAATATGACAAAAACGAATACGCTAATCGAAGATCATGAGATTGAATGGACGGATTTAGGCGATGGCATCCGTCGGAAAGTCATGGCGCACAATCCCGACATGATGCTGACCAAAGTCGATTTTCAATCGGGTTCTATCGGAACCTTGCACCATCATCCACATACCCAGGCGTCTTATGTGTCGAAAGGCAAATTTGAAATCACGATTTCGGGAATTTCGAAAGTTTTATCGGCGGGCGATGTGTATTTTGTTCCGAGTGGGGAAATCCACGGCGCGCTGTGCTTGGAAGCCGGAGAATTAATCGATGTATTTAGTCCCATGCGGGCCGATTTTTTATAAAATAATTTCTTAACTTGAAGTCCTATAAAAAACCTATCCTATCTAATGAATTCACGTAGAACCTTTTTGAAAAACACGTCATTGTTTTCTGCAGCAATGGCCTTCCCGAATATTTTGACGCATGGCTTAGGCTCCGCGGGTGAAAAAGTAAATTTAGCTTGTATCGGCATCGGTAATCAAGGTGGATCCGACGTCATGTCGTTTGCAAAAACAGGCTTGGTGAACTTCGTGGCCTTTTGTGATGTGGATATGGGTGCTCCTCAAACCTTGGAGGTATTAAAAAAATTCCCAGATGTGCCGCGTTTTCAGGATTTCAGGAAGATGTTTGATGCGATGGGCAATCAGTTCGATGCTGTCGCGATCGGCGTACCGGATCATTCTCACTTCCCGATTACAATGATGGCATTGGGTTTAGGCAAACACGTATACGTAGAAAAACCGATGGCGCGTACCTTTCATGAGGTAGAACTCATGATGGCGGCGGCGAAGAAATACCCGAAATTAGTGACCCAAATGGGAAACCAAGGCCACTCGGAAGCGAATTATTTCCAATTTAAAGCCTATAAAGAAGCGGGTATTATCAAGGATGTTACCTCGATGACCGCCCACATGAATTCAGCCCGAAGATGGCATGGATGGGATACGAAAATGTCTAAATTCCCGAATGCGGAGGATATTCCGAGCACTTTGGATTGGGATATTTGGAACGGCGTAGTTCAAAAACACGATTACAACAAAGATTTTATCAATGGCCAATGGCGCTGCTGGTTCGACTACGGTTTAGGTGCCTTGGGCGATTGGGGTGCTCACATCATGGATACGGCGCATGAATTTTTGGATATGGGATTGCCGACGGAGGTGAATATGCTAAAAGCCGATGGCCACAATCCATTCTTTTATCCCATGTCGACAACTTTGTTATTTAAATTCCCAGCTCGTAAGGATATGCCGGCGATGGATATCACTTGGTATGATGGCATTAATAACATTCCACCGGTTCCGGCGGATTATGGCGTGAATGAATTAGATCCGAACATTCCACCGGCGAGTAATGGAAAGATCCAACCGGCGAAATTGAACCCAGGAAAAATCATTTATAGTAAGGACTTGACCTTCAAAGGCGGTTCACATGGTTCTACGCTTTCGATTTTAGGCGAAAAAGGAAAAGAAATCGCTTCTCGGTTACCCGAGGTACCGAAAAGCCCATCGAATCACTACGCGAATTACTTGAAATCGTGCATGGGTCAAGAAAAAACGCGTTCACCTTTTGCGATTGCGGGACCATTGAGTCAAGTGTTTACCTTGGGTGTGATGGCGCAAAAATTAAATACGAAATTGTTATTTGATCGGAATACGAAGCAGATTACGAATAATAAATTGGCGAACCAATTGCTCGTAGGGGCAGCACCACGAAAAGGTTGGGAGCAGTATTATAAAGTATAGATTCTGTTTAAAATTCAAAAGATCTTCTGCTAACACAGAGGATCTTTTGCTTTAAACAGCTTTCTACCTAATTTGCAAAAAGATTGAAACAACATGCCTAAAAACTAATGGATCATTGGATTTTTGTGGACCATCAGCAGCTTCACTGCCTTGTGTCAACAAAACTTCTTTAATGTCCCTAGCTCAGATATCACCCCACAAAAAAAAATTATTTGTCCAAGAGCAAATCAATGTCACATCCATTGGACTTCAATCCGGGACTACCTTTTGTTTCGGACTTGGAAATAATTTTGAAATAGGGGCCAATTGGGATTTAATTCTGCACTTAAAAATGGCCTTTATCTATTTTCAAATCTTGTCTACGACCAAGAGGAATCAGGAACCAAGTTTGTAAGCGGACTATATTATACGAGCGATTCCTACTTCGGACCTGAAAACCGTAATTTTTTCGACAATTCTAATGTAAACCCATTAGGCATTCAAATAGGCCTGGAACAAAATCTTTGGAAGGAAAAATTGGTATTTCAAGCGGATTTTATCAGTGGAAAACATTCCTTGGGTGAACTGGTCATTGGCGGGGCCTATTTTTTAACAAAAAATTGGGTACTTTCAGCCGGTTATCAAATTCCAACTTTCCAAAGCAAATCAGTAAACGCATTGGTATTTGAATTAACTTTTATCCTGCATTAATTGCGAAAATTGAATGAATCCCTGTATTTTTAAACATGAAACAACACAATTTCAGCCCTGGACCAGCGATTTTACCCCCTTCTGTTTTCCAAGCATTAGCCGCGGGTATCGTCAATTATCAAGATTCAGGTCTCTCCATTGCCGAAATTAGCCACCTTACTCCCGCCTTTCGAGAGGTTATCGGAGAAGCAACCCGATTAGTCAGGGAATTGTATCAGGTACCGAGCCATTGGGAAATCCTTTGGTTACCCGGCGGAGCATCGAGCCAGTTGTCCACCGCTCCCATGAACCTCGTGAATCCGGATGATACGATTGCGATTGTGGATACGGGTTATTGGTCCGAAAAAGCCTTCGATGCAGCCTCCGCCTATTGCCATGTACACCGGACAGATCCAGAACGCCTAGATATTCCCGCGGATGCCAAGTATTTACATGTCGTGTCCAATGAAACCATCGACGGCATTCAATGGCACGAGTTTCCCGATGTACATGTTCCTCTCGTGGCGGATATGACTTCGGATTTTTTGAGTCGGCCGATCCCTTTTGAGAAGTTTGTACTCATTTTTGCGTCTGCCCAAAAGAATTTCGGTATCTCAGGTATCACGTGCGTGCTCGTAAATCCGACCTATATTTCCGATTCCCCAACTAAAATTCCAGCTCCCAAAATCTTTCATTACAAAACCCATATCGCAGAGCAATCCTTATATCATACCCTGCCTACCGTTCCTGTTTATTCCTCCTTACTGATGCTTCGCTGGATCAAGGACCATGGAGGTGTGGCGAATATGTATCAAAATGCCCAACAAAAAGCGGCCATTATGTACCAGGAAATCGATACCAATCCAAATTTTGTAGGTCGAGCACCACTCGTAAAACGCTCGATCGCAAATGCCTGTTTTCATGGGAAAAGTCCTGAAATCGAAGCGCAATTTTTGACCTTCGCTGAAGCACGAGGCATTAATGGAATCAAAGGATTTCCGACCATCGGTGGATTTAGGGCATCAATGTACAACGGCATGCCGATCGAAAGTGTCCAGTATTTAGTGAGCATCATGCAGGAATTTTCCGCACAGGCCCTATGAAAATGATCATCCTCGGATGAATGAATAGGTTTGGGGAATGACAAAAAATCAGTTTTTTGCCATTCCCTGCTATCCGGTCAGATGCCTATGCATTTTCAAAAATGCAAATTCCTTACACCAAAGACACTTTTTTGCCAGTTTTCACTGCCTTATAAATCGCGTCAACAATCTTTAAATCCCGCAATCCTTCCGCACCATCCACGGGAATCAGCGGCTGTTTCCCTTCCAAAAGAATGGAAGCAAATTCATCCATTTGAACCGTTTGATGCGTCACATGTGGATAATTTAATTCGCCCTTGTTCGTCCGACCTTTGATGGGACCATAGCCCGTAGAAGGCTGCATTTCGGCGAAACCTTTCGTGCCATTTACATAGAATTTATCGAGGTTATTTAAGCTATAGGTCGACAAGCACGAGGCCACGGCGCCGCCCGGAAATCCGAGTTGGAACTGAATCGTTTCATCCACGCCCTCTTTGAATTTTTCTGGATTCGTTTTGGTTTCTTGAGCCGTCACCCAGATCGGTTCCTCGCCGATCATATAGCGTGCCCCGTTAATCGAATAAATCCCAATATCCATCATAGAGCCTCCTCCAGCCATGTCTTTTTTCAATCGCCACTGGGTCGGATCCCCAATCACAAATCCGGAAAGACCTTGAAAAAATAAGATTTTCCCAAATTCCCCAGCTTGACGCATGCGCACCACTTCGAGCGTTTTAGGTTCGAAATGCATGCGATATCCGACCAATAATTGAACCCCCGCTTTCTTACAGGCATCGATCATTTCTTGGCCTTCATTGGCATTCAGGGCCATCGGTTTTTCCACGATGACATGCTTTCCGGTTTTGGCAATTTGTAAGGCAAAGGGCTTATGCAAGGAATTCGGGGTGATGATATAGACCGCATCGATGTTCGGGTTAGACGCGATTTGATTCACGGTCTCGTAGGAATAGCGGTTTTCGGGAGCGACATTGTATTTTTTGCCCCAGGCTTCTAATTTGCTCGGGGTGCCGCTGATGAGCGCGACTAGCTTGGCTTTTTGGCAATTCTGCAAAGCATCCGCCACCATGCGCGCATATCCACCTAATCCCAAAATAGCGACGCGCAAAACGGGTCCATCATAGGGAACCGCGGTTTCTGTCGCAGCAGCGGAAGAAGCAAAAGGCATGAGTAAAACAGGAATGGATAATTGTTGGATAAATTCGCGACGTGATTTCATGTTGTTATTTGTTTAACCAAAAAAAACAAGGAATGCCTGTGGCTATGAGCGAGAGGCCTAAAAATGCTTCAAATGGCTGGTTTAGAATAGTGACTGTAAATAGAATAGCGCAAAATAGCACAAAAATCAAAGGAACCCAAGGATATCCAATCACCCGATAAGGCCGGTCAAGCGCCGGTTCTCGCACACGTAATAGAATAACACCTAAGGCAGAACTTCCATAAAAGAGAAAAGAGGCAAAAACGAGCATGTCGGTGAGTTGGTCAAAGGACCCCGTAAACAACAAGCCCACTGCCCATATCCCTTGAATCCATAAGGCCCAATCTGGCGTATTATAGGTCCTATGAACGGATTGTGCTTGTTTAAAAAATAAGCCATCCCGCGCCATGGCATATAAAACGCGTGCCGACATCAAAATCGTACTATTCGTCGCATTCAGCGTACTAATCAAAATCAATCCTGCCACGCAGGCCATGCCCCAAGGACCACCAAGGGCCGAGGCTACTTCCACGGCTGCGACTTTATTGGGGAATTGTTGCAAGCCCACAAAAAATTCAATCGGCAATACATACAAAAAAACCACATTCAATACTACGTAAGCTACCATGACAATCAAGGTACCGATGCCAAGAGCCAAGGGCAAATTGCGTTTGGCTAATTTAATCTCTTCGCCGATAAAACCTAAATTATTCCAACCTTCATAGCCCCAAAAAGCCCCTAAACTGGCGAGCATAAGGACCTTAAATAAATCCCCATCCGCCACATGCCCCTGCCTCAGGTGAAAATGAGCCCAATTTCCTTGTGGCGATGAAAAACCTGCCCCGATGAACAAGACAATTCCCAGCAACATGGCATAAGTCAAATAAGAACTAAAACCTTCCGCCAAATGAACCCCTCGGACATTTAGCCAGGTCAATAAAAGAATCAAAATCCCAGCTACACATTTAATCGCCATATCGATATCCTGAGAACCCAGAAAGGACATATCGAACAAGCTAAATAAGGACTGCGAAAAAATATAGGCCAAGGCGGAAATGGCCGCGGTTTTGATGACAGAAAAACTAGCCCATCCATATAAAAAAGCGAAAAATCGGCCATAAATCTTTTGAAAATAATGGTATTCCCCACCACTATTCGGAAACATGCTGACCAATTCTGCCGTGGAAAGCGCCCCAGCCAAACTGATGAGACCAGCAAAAACCCAACAAAAAACCACCCAAAGTGGTGATCCCAATGCCTCCGACATGGGTGCGATTTTCTTGAAAACCCCAGAACCAATAATCACGCTGATCACTAAAAAGATCGCAGAACGAAGTCCAATTTTCGGTTTTAAAGTTTCCATGTTAGATCAAATTTACCCCCAAACCAGGTTTGTCCAGCACATGCAGGAAACCATTTCTAAGCTCAAATCCCCCGGAAAAAACATCCTCCGCCAAATCAAAGCTCCCATCTAAATCCAAAAAACGGGTATTAGGGCAAGCATAGGCCGCATGAAGTGCCGCGCTGATGCTTACACAACTTTCATCATTGCAGCCCCAAAACAGATTTATACCAGCCGAAGCCGCCAACGATCCGATCTCCATAGCTGCTTGAATGCCACCGCATTTCATGAGTTTGAGATTAAATACGTGAAAAAGTTGAGGCTCTCCAACTAAGCATGTAGCCCTCGAAAAGTCCGTCAAGGATTCATCAGCCATCATCAGATGAGCGAATTTAGGCGGTATTTGAGACATCATAGAATCTTTAGCGACAGGCAAGGGCTGTTCCACCAATTCCAGCGGTACCTGCTCCGTAGCCTTCAAAAAGCGAATCAACTCAGGCAAGGCATAGCCCTGATTCGGATCCACCCGCCAGGTCATGCCGCTAGGAAAGACCTCCTGTAAACAAATGAGTTTGGCGATATCTTCCTCCACATGACCCCCAATTTTAATTTTAAAAATCGAAAATCCTTGTTGATGCAAATCCTTCACCTCCCGAATGGCCTCCTCGGTGGACATGATCCCCACGGTGATCGAGGTCGGCAAAGGACCTGATTTTTGTCCCAATAATTCCAACACTGAAATCGCTTTCCATTTCCCATAGGCATCATGCAATGCCAAATCCACCGCAGCCACCGTTCCTGGCTGATGTAAAAAATGAGCGTGTTGTTCGCGGATGATGGCTTGAAAATCCTCGATGTCCCGACCGACCAAAGCCTGAACTACATCTGATTCCAACGCTTGTAAGCATTGTTCCGGCGTTTCCCCGACCACCTCTTCCGCGGGACTGCCGGAGCCATGGCCCACGAGGCCATTGGCCAAATGTATTTCCAAAAAGACGAAAGAAACATCCGCAAATGTATAATTCGCAATCGTATAGGGCTTTTTTAAAGCGACATGGCGGAGGTAGGCATGGACTTTGGTTATTTTCATGCGTTCAATAAAGCCCTTAAGACTGGGAATATGGGTTCTACCCCCTCTTCGAGCGGCAATAAAACCGGGATTTTGACACGATCCTGGTAAGATTTCTGATACGCAAAAGCCTCCTCTCGCGAACAAGCTTCCGTATGTAAAGCGACCGCGATAACCTGGGAACCTAATTTTGAGATTAATTCGATCTCTGATTCGATCGAAGGAATTTCTCCCCAATGTTCCTCATTTTCATAATATTTTCGCTTAGGCGCACAAAGTAAAACTGTATATTTCGCTTGACCTGAAATGAAAAATTCACTGCCACAGGGACCACTGGGATTTCGAAGGGCGGATTGTCCTTCGAGTAAAATTAGGTCGGGTTGGGTTTCATCGTAACAGGTGACTATGGCCTTTTCTAATTCCCCAGACACGAAATCATTTAGGGTAGAATCGAAAATAAATCCGTGTTGGCCACCTTGTAACCAACCCGTTTGACCCGTGTAAATCATCTCGGCTTTGATACCTGCTTGGGCGCTGGCTTGTTGGATCATCCGAGCCGTTGTCCGTTTGCCCATCGCGCAATCCATGCCCAAAACAGCAATAATCGGCGCTTGAACTCGAAAAATATCACCGGACCAAAAAGATAATTGAGCTCGATTTTTGGGTTTGCGAATATCGATTAATTGGACTCCATGTTCCGCTGCCAAAGCCACTAAATCGGGTCTTTCTTGTAGGTAATCATGAAGGCCATTGACGATCGACAATCCCGATTGAATTCCTTTCTTCAAAATCTCCAACATGGCTACTGGTAAAACTCCCCCCACTGTGGCGATGCCGATAATCAAATAATCAACGGCTTCTAAACTTAGAAGTGCATTTTCTAAGCTAGCAAAAATGGGGATGTTGCGATGCTGTCCATCCAATAATTCGCCGGCATCCTGACCCGCCGTGGCAGGGCCATCGATGATGCCACAGATATCAAAACGTTCCGTGCCACGAATGAGGCCATGGGCGGTTTTGGCATCAGATGTTTGTAAAATTCCATTCGTTAAAACGATCGCTCTATTCATGTGCACGTGTCAATAATTTTCCTGGCCGCTTTGCCGAGGATTTCAAATCATGATAAACTTCTTGTCCATTCACCCAAACGCGCGTGATACCGGTAGACAAGGCATGAGGGTTTTGGATAGTCGCATGATCGAGGACGCTTTTGGGATCTAATAAAACTAAATCCGCATAGGCGCCTACCCCTAAGACCCCGCGATCTTTTATGCCCACATGAGCAGCGGCCATGCTCGTCATGTGCTGAATGGCTTTTTCCAAGGGAAACTGTTCATTCACATAGCGCCCCAACACCCGAGTAAATGCTCCATAGCCCCTGGGATGGGTACCTGCATTACCATCGGAACAAATATTCGTATGTTCCCACGTGATAAAATCACGCACATCTTCCTCGGTCATCGACTTCCCAACGATGGCCTCTACGGAGCCCACAGATGGATTTTTCAATTTATACTCCTCTGCAATCGCAATTAATTTCATTAATGTTACAGCCGGTTTTTCCTGTCTCAACCTCGCAATTTCAAGGATCGTTTTTCCTTCATAGCTTGGATTAGGCGCAAAATGCACGAGGAATGATTCGGCGGGATCGAACAATTGGTCCACCGCTAATTCAGCACTTGTCAAATTCGTATAATCTCGGCCAGGAAATAAAACGCGTAAGGTTGAATGCCAATAGGTGTAAGGATATACGTCGGCCGTAATGTTAATGCCTTCTTTTCGGGCTTGTTCTAACTGCGCCAAAATATTTTTGGCTTGGCCCCAGTCGGATTTTTTGCCGAGTTTCAAATGCGAAATTTGTACGGGCATACCCGTCTTTTTCCCGATTTGAATGATTTCATCCAACGCATCCGCCATGGTCACATCTTCACTTCGTATATGGCTAATATAACGAGCCTTGTTCGCGGCAGCTACTTGCGCTAAGGCAAGGACTTCCTCTCTCGACGAGTAAAAGGCATGTTCATATTCCAAACCCGTGGATAATCCGAGCGAACCTTGTCCTAATTCCTTGCTAAGGGCTAATTCCATTTGCTTGATTTCCGAAGCTTGCGCAGCGCGAAGGCCATTTTTTTCACCCATGGCGGCTAAACGCAGGGTGGTATGGCCCGTATAGGAGGCGACATTAACGGCGACGGGGGTTTGTTGGAGTTTTTCCTTGATTTCTTGCATGGAATAACTATCTCCGTCTTGGCCAATCACAATACTCGTAATGCCTTGGCTTGCCGTAGAAATCGCTTCCGGATGCCGCAACACATCACCGAGGTGATGGCTATGGCTATCAATAAAACCAGGGGCTAAAACTTGACCCATTCCGTCAATAATCTTTTCGCCTGTCAAGGGTTTCAGATCACCGATGGCCACGATTTTATCGCCTTGAATGCGCAAAGATCCTAGGCGTGCGGAAGAACCGGTTCCGTCAATGAGCCGAACATGTTGGATTAATATGCTTTCCTTTATGACTGGCTTTTGGGAAAAAGCCGTCAAAAAGGAGAAACAAACATAGGCCAACAAGCAAAAAAATCGCATCTGTTTTATTCCGTAAAAATTCGAGATTTAGATTGGGTAGCCGTAGGGAAATCCGTTGGGATCTTCAAGCTAACCTTGCCGGTGGCGGCCCATTCAGCGCCCCGTTGGAGGCAAGTAATGAAACCAACGCAAGCGACGGAATAATCCACGTGGCCCATTGGGGTGTGGAAAATACGTCCTTTGCCGTACTTGATCGTGAGAAGCATCGGTTCGTGGCGACCAGTTCCTTTGTTTTCTTTGGAGGAGAAGGCGGTGCCTAGGACTTCCATGTTGGTCGCCGGTCCGCGTAAACGGTTATATAACTCGTCTTTGGTATGCATCCAAGTCATAGGCATGCCTTTGGTGATGGGGTGATTCGAGTTACGGATGATGATGGGATATTCGGTTTGAGGGCCGTGTGATCCTGCCGAACCGACCTGTGTATCGCGGATCAAGGTATTATTATCGTCATAATACACATAAGGACCGTTCTTTTCACTCCGATTTCCCCAGCCACCTAAACCGATCATCTCGTTGTAGGCGGGCCATTCTGGGAATGAATTATCAGCCGCATGAATGACGACAAGGCCTCCTCCGTTTTTGATAAATTGATCAAAATCCGCTTGCGTTTCGGCAGGCCATGGGGCGGCGTTCCAACCGAAATTACAGATCACCACATCATAGGCAGCGAAATTCGGGTGAAAGCTGGAATCCATTTTGGATTTAGGGAGATCTGTGGTGGCAGGAACGCCGGGGATTTTATATTGATTGACCAAATCCTTGCCGTTCCAGGTGTATTTGGTGCGTTGGACATCGACGCTAAACAGGCCAGTTTGTTCTAAAAACTGCTTCATCATGGCGGTTACTTTGGGCCATTGGTCGTGGTTATTTTGTCCATCGACGATGAGGGTTTTGATGATTTTGGGCTTGGCTGCGTAAGATGATTGAGGTGCGGCGACAAGAAACAAGCCAAACAAGCAGATGAGCGATACATACTTTTTCATAGGAAAATGGTCTAGGTTAATTTCCTACAAATTAGTGATTTTTAGAGATTATTTGGCAAGCGGGCAAAGAAAAAGCGATGAACCGACCTGTAGAAAGGTGATTCATCGCCATGTTAGTCTTTATAGGATTAGAAACCGCTATAATACAATAAATTATTTAACGTGCCTGTTGGTAATCCAGTAATGATACCCTTTGTCGAGGCGGCTTTAAGAGCACCTTCAACCGTTGATGGACTCGCACCTGTATTTATAGATTTGTATAATGCCGCTACGCCAGTCACATGCGGAGTTGCCATGGACGTCCCACTAATCGTATTTTTTGCCGTAGTGCTAGTATACCAAGCGGAGGTGATGTTGGATCCGGGAGCAAAAATATCGACGATCGAGCCGTAATTCGAATAATCTGCTCTATCATCATAATTTGTTAAAATAGATCTGGATCCAGTGGCCCCAACCGTTATGGCTGAACTCACACGAGCGGGAGACGATAGACTTGCATCTTGATTACTATTTCCTGCAGCGACACACATCACGATTCCATCATTCACGGCATTTTGTACGGCAGCATCTAAGGAGGTACTGATTCCGCCGCCTAAGGACATGTTGGCCACAGCTGGACGAGTAGTATGATTATTTATTGCCCAATTAATTCCAGCAATTACTCCAGAGGTGGTTCCAGATCCTCTGGCATCCAACACGCGAACAGCGATTAATTTAACATTTTTTGCAACGCCATAGGTAGCCCCACCGACCGTACCCGCGACATGAGTCCCATGGCCATTTTGATCGGTCCAATTTGAAGATCCTCCAATAGAAGAATATCCACCTACAGCACGACCATTTGTAAATTCAACATGTTTTGTTAAAATACCTGTATCAATGATGTAGGCATCCACGCCCGAACCCGTTGCCGTATAGGAAAACTGGGTAGATAAAGGCAATGATACCTGATCAATCCGGTCGATCCCCCAAGAAGGCGTCACAGATTGAGTCGTATTAATACTCATCACTTGGTCTTTCTCAATGTAAGCGACTTTCGGATTCTTTTTTAATTTGGCCAAGGCCGCAGGAGTTAGGCGAGCCGCATAGCCTTTGATGGCTTCTTTGTACACGTGCTCAGCTTTGACTCCCTCAGATTTATCCATGTCGTCCACCTCGGATTCCAATTCCCGGTCAGAGGTTTGGTCCTTATAAACAACGATGTAGGCATCATCAGGTACGATGGTTTTAGATAGATTGCTAGCTTGGGACAAGTCCCCATTGGCTATTTTCTGAGTAGGCTGAAGATTCGAATCAGTCAAAGATTCACTACAACTGATAACTAGGGCTGACATCGCAATTAGGATGCCTGAAGTAATAATTTTACGTTTCATGGACTAGAGTTTTTTATTAAACGGCCAAAATACGTGCTTTCAAAACTCAGTAACAAATGAGATTTGTACCAAAAAGCTAAATGGAATCTAAATTTTGTACTAAAATCTTAGTAAAATTTATACACCCGTCGAATGACCTTCTTCCAAGGCCGAAAAAAGATGTAAACCCGCCCCAACAAGCATATACATAATGTGAGCGGTAACCAACAAGGTGTGCGCCCCGTCCATCGGACTTTGACCAAATAATTCATAAGGCGCAACCATCACATAAATGGAAATAACGAAGTTCAATAATACCAAGACCTGCAACCAAATCGACCGAACCGGTAATTTTTTTCCCATCGCGATCAAATAACCCTGAGTCGCATACACGTAAACAGCCAACCATAAAAAACTCAATACCCCAGATTTTACATTTTTCATATCTTTTTCTATTTTTTTGAATACCCAAAATTCCATTAGTAAACCGCCACAAATTGTCGGTTTGCTAAAAAATTAATAATTTAGGGAAAAATAACTTTCCATGCAGGCCAAAGAGCGCGTAAAGGAGTTAAATGAATTGTTTCTTCGTAAAACATTTACGGTTACCTATGCCCATGTGGCGGGGTATTTTAAGGATGTTTGGGATGAGGTCGGTTATGGGGAACGCACATTTAATCGGGACATTCGGGAATTAAAGGAGAAATTAAAGGAGCGATATCCGAGTTTGGAGGATACGAAGGGTGAGCTGATTCGGTATTCGCGGGCGAACCAACAATACCGCTACATCCGTGACGACATCAGCGCATTTCCCTCTTTTTCGGAGAAGGAATTGAATCAAATAGCCTCGATTATCGAGTTCAATAAACATTTATTCACCGAAGGTACCGGAAATGGAATCGTGAATAAATTGCGGGCGATTAGTTTGGAGAACAATTTGGCACAATTTCATGAGGTCTTGCCTTGGTCGGCGATACAGCTAATCAAAGAAGGCGAACGCAGCGGTTCGGATCAATTGAAAACCCTCCTCGCCTGTATTTATGCCAAAAAACTTGTCGCTATCACCCACAAAGGTTTGGAGGCGGAAGGTCCAGCGAGTGTCAAAAGGGGTTTGCCTTTGATGATTAAGGAATACAATAATGGTTGGTATACCGGCTGGTATTTATTGTTTTATCGGGTAGAGGAAATGACGGGGCTGATCAGGCCGCGTTTGGAGGATTGTTGGATTTACGCCCTCGATCGCATCGAATCGATTCAGGAATTAGGGCCTGCCAAAATCCGTATTCCAACAGGTTTTAATCCGGCGGATTTTTTCAAGGATGTGTTGGGCATTTTCCGAAATACCCATGGTGCTGCGCCGATTCAGAAGGAACGTTTACTTTTAAAAATTAGTCCCGAAGCCTCTTGGCTAGGCCAATACATCCAAAAATACCCCATCCATGAATCGCAGGTCATGGACGGTCTTTCGGTAGGTTTACATATGGAAATCAACCAAGAATTGGAAGGTTTTTTAATGCGATTTGCGAATGAAATACAGGTATTGGAACCCGCTGTATTACGGGACAAGATGCAGAGAAGGTTAGAAATGGCTGTAGGGAATTACCGTTAATTCCCCTTCAGCATCGGAAATAGCACCCGAATCTCCGCCTCTGTCGGCTGAGATCCATATTCACAAATCTCAAAGGCCTCCGCATAAAGTACTTTTGCCGCCCGCGCCGCGCCATACCATTTTTCTAGGCTTTTTTGTACTTCGGCGTTTGGTTTACTCACCCGCTTTTGCAATAAATAGGCCTTATGTTTGGCTGGGTCTTTGGGAACATCTTCTTCATAATTTCCGATCCAGGGCAACCACTCGTAAAACTGTGACTGATGCGCATCCAAGCCTGCTAATTTTTTGTCAATCACGGGTGTGATGTCCACGGCAATGTCCGGTTGGAATGGATTTGGCTTTTTGAAATTATCTTGAAAATATAAAAAAACTGGATTTTTACGTAATGGCTCCACATCGGGCGCAACGTTTGGCACGCCCACCATAAAAGCCGCGTCTTGAACTAAAACGCCTGTATAGCGATGGTCGGGATGGTAATCATTCGACCGCGGTGCGATGACCACATCGGCTTTCCATTCCCTGATTTTCCGAATAATTTGTAATCGAATTTCCAAGGTCGGCAATAATTCCCCATCGTGATTATCCAAGACATCATAGGAAACCCCGAGGCGCTTGGCGACTTCTTTGGTTTCGGCAATCCGACGTTTTGCCAGCATGCCTCCGCCTTGCGATTGATGGCCTGCATCGCCATTCGTCACCGACAAAAATTTCACTTGATACCCCATCTCGACAAACAAAGCTGCTGTTCCGCCTCCTTTAATGTCGCAATCATCTGGATGTGCGCCGATAAACATGATCCGCAAGGGTTTGGTTTGGGCCAAAAGGCTATATGCAAAAAGCATAAAAACGAAGGTAAAAATAGATTTCATAACAGGATAGGTTTAAAAATCAATGTTAACCAATTCATACTAAATTTCCAATTCTCTAAACATTTCTCATGCTTTCTTCTATTTTTACATCGACAAAAACCTAATTAATTCATGCGAAAAAGCCCCTACCTTGTTTTCATCATCATGTTGACCTTTTTTGTGATTTCTTTTTTATCGAACATCATTGGTCCCCTGATTCCAGATATCATTCAAGGTTTTCATTTAAATCTGACTTTGGTCGCCTTGCTTCCATTCGCTTTTTTCATCGCTTATGGCATCATGTCCATTCCGGCAGGTATGTTTTTGGAGGTTTACCATGAAAAAAAGGTGATGATTTTTGCTTTTGCATTGGCCTGTTTGGGTTCGATGCTGATTGTGATTTTTCCAAATTATTTATCGGCGATCGTATCGCTATTTCTGATTGGTTGCGGTATGGCGATGCTCCAAGTGGTCATAAATCCCTTACTTCGGACGGCGGGTGGCGAGGAACATTATGCCTTTTATTCGGTGATGGGTCAGCTCACCTTTGGTTTCGCCTCTTTCCTGAGTCCTATGGTTTATCAGTATTTTTTGAGCCAAAAAAAATTAGCGCAAACGGAGGCTAATTGGATGTCGGCCATATTTGATTATTTACCTGAGAATTTATCTTGGCTTTCCTTGTATTTTCTTTTTGTGGCGATTTGTTTAGGGATGATTGTTGTGATTTATGTGTCTTCATTCCCGAAAGTTGAACTTCAGGAAGACGAAAAAGCGGGACCCCTCGCCACGCATTTGGAATTATTTAAAAACAAATATGTGCTCTTATACTTTTTTGCGATGTTGTGCTATGTGGGGACGGAGCAGGGGGTGGCGAATTGGATATCTCAATTTTTAGTGACGTATCACCAGGTCAATCCGCAGACGGTGGGGGCTGATACGGTCGCCTATTTTTGGGGCATGATGACGGCGGGGGGGATATTGGGATTGGTATTGTTGAAAATTCTGGATAGTCGGGTAGTGCTGGCTTCCTTCACGTTCATGGCGATGATTTCTTTGGGTTTTGCGTTGTGGGGGCCTTTAGGCTATGCTTTGGTGGCATTTCCATTGGTAGGATTTTTTGCGTCGGTAATTTATCCGGTGATATTTTCGTTGGCTTTAAATTCGGTCGATAAACACCATGGCTCCTTTTCGGGCATCATTGTGACGGGGATTATTGGAGGGGCGATTGTGCCATTTTTGGTTGGGTGGATTGGGGATAATTTGGGTTTAAAAACGGGGATGGGGATATTGTTCATCAGTTTAGGCTATATTTTTAGCATAGGTTTTTGGGCGAAACCGATCATCCAAAATAAACGAATTGCGTTATTTGAGTAGGCATGCGGAAATTTTTGAACAGGAGGCTTTCGGTTTTTGTGATTTTGCTAATTTTTTCTGGACGGATTTGTGCGCAGGAGAAAGGGTCGGTACAGGGGAAAGTTGTGGAGCTCGGGGGAAAACAAATAGCCCTACCTGGGGTAAACATTTATTTGGAAGGAAGTACGATGGGGACGCAAACGGATTCATTGGGGCGATTTCATTTGAGAAATATACCTTTTGGTCGATACAAAATCGTGGCCTCGATGGTGGGATATAAGCCTTCGATTGAAATTTTGGATGTGGATAAACAAGCTAAAAATTTATCCATTCAATTGGAGGAGGATGCGAAGACATTGGATGAAATTCGGGTGGTGTCTAGGCGTGACAAAGTTTGGGAGAAGCAGATGAAGACCTTTGAGCGGATATTTTTGGGAGAAAGTTACAATAAGAAACAGGTGAAAATTCGGAATCGGGAGGCGGTAGATTTTGAGCAGACGGATGACTTATTGATCGCGACGGCGAGCAGTCCATTGGTCGTGGAAAATCAGACATTGGGCTATACGATTACTTATGAATTGGATCGATTGGAGGTGAGTAAAGTTTTGACATCATTTCGCGGCTTGGCGCGCTTTGAGGTGAATAAGCCGACGGATAATAAGCAGGCTGTTCAATGGGATGAAAATAGGCAAGATGCGTATATGGGTTCCTTGAGTCATTTTTTGAAGTCGATGATGGAGGGGCGATTGGAGGATGCGGGTTTTCAGTCCTATATGTTAAAGCCGGGGATGCAAGATCTTTCGGCGGGGCGCAGGGGTTATTTTTATGATGTGTCGACGAATCGACATTTTCCTTTTGCCCCTTTCCAATACATCAAACATATCAAGGACACAGAGCTGTATTTGTTGGACATCAGCAATGCGATCGAATTAGTTTATACCAAAAAAAGAGTGTCGCGGCCCGTATTTATGGATGCCCCTTATCCCTATACGATTCTTGTCCCCAAAGGCTTGGTGGTGATTAATACCATGGGGAATTTACAGGATCCGTTTAGTTTGGAATTGCGTGGAGAAATGGGGAAAATGGGGATGGCGGAATTATTGCCGATGGATTATGAATTGCCCGCGAATTAATCAAAAACATCTAAATCATTTCCTTGGACGACCTTTCCCTGATAGGCGTTTTGGACTTCTTTGAGTAATTGATCCGGAGGGGTCCCAAAAAACAATTGATGGGTTAGGACGAGGAGTTTAGGTTGGGCGATATTGGCGATTAGGCCTAATTGTTCAGGTGAGGTATGAAAAGTGCTGTGGTAATTTTTCCAACGTTGTTCTCGTTTGTTCAAACCTATGCTGGAATATACTTCGTGCACCAAGATATCGGCACCTTTGGCCTGTTCGATTAATTCTTCGCTGTAGGTGCAATCGCCGGAAACGACGATGATTTTGTCGGCTGTTTCAAAGCGAAAGCCAAAGGCTTCTTTCCAGGCGCCGTGTTTTACGCGAAAAGCTTTCACGCGGATGAGGGAGTCTTGGTAGATGAGTCCGGGGGTGATTTCATGGACTTGTACTTGGTATCCGAGTGCATTTCCGAACTCCAGGCCGTGGATTCGAATTTCCATATCTTCCTTGAAGGCTTTTTGGGTGTGCTGAACCATCTTTTTAGTTCCTTTAGGCCCAAAAACGCGGAGTGGGGTATTTCGGTCTAGTACGGCTGGGGTGAAGATGAGATCGCTGAGGCCGGCGGTGTGGTCGGAATGTAAATGGGTGAGGAAAAGAGTGTGTAATTGGTCGGCTTGGAGGCCTTGCTGGCCTTTATTGTAGGCGGCGGCGGCTCTTCTGACGAGGCCGGGGCCGGCGTCCACGAGATAGCTATGATTACCTACGACGATCGCCAAAGACGGCCCTGATCTTTCTGGGTCAGCGAAAGGGGTACCAGTGCCCAATAAAACCAATTTGGTTTGGGCGGTGGAAATGAATGGAAATAAAAATAATAGGATGAATAGGACTTGTTTCATTTTCCTAGGTTTGTCCTAGCTTTCCTAGCTTTGGCAATCCTTGAAGGTTTGCCAAAGCTAAGGGGGAGAACTGACATTTGAGTACAAAAACTTGATAATCCATTCAAAAAATCACAAAACTAATTCTTCCCAACCCTTTCGGTATTCCCTTTTGACAAAAGAATTCGCCGCATCAAAATTCGTAACGCGCATATTGGCCCCGTCCCATTGCAATGCCTTATAGCGGCCAGAATAAGCAAAACCTTCCATTTGGCCGTAAACCGGGTCCATTCGTTTGACTTTTTCACGCAAATTAAAACTCCTCAATAATAAATTCCCCAATAAAACTGTTTCCGTCAAAGGTCCTGCATATCCCTCAAAAGGTGAACTCACCTCTTGTTTTCCATAGCCCGCAATACTCGCATCGATCCATTGCCACCAATGGCCATCCATCCCCCCGGAGACCCGAGGATATTTTTGAGGAATAAGTTTCGCCGCTTCTTGTAAATCTTTTGAGAATAGACGAGGATGACTACCGCCCCAACCGCATGAAATTACTCCTTTACTCCCCACAAAAAGCGTCGCCCCCTCAAAATCATTTTCCCCCGGAAAATCCCCTAGCGCATCATTCATATTTAAATTCGGGTCTATTTCCTGCAAACGCTCCGGAGTGATACCCCCATCCATCCAATACAAATCCAAATCTTTACCATTCGGCAGGACAAATCGATATGTCAAAGAACTCGCCACAGGTCCACTTTCCGGATACGCAGACTCCTTAAATACCCCACTATAGGTCGTAGATGCACTCCCCGACACCTCATGCGGATAGCCCAATTTCAGCAATTTAAATGGAGGCCCCATAATATGACAACCCATATCCCCCAACGCACCCGTTCCAAAATCCCACCAACCCCGCCAATTAAATGGCACTAAATTCTCAATATAATTCGTTTTTTGAGCGGTCCCCAACCACAAATCCCAATCCAATTCCTTCGGAATTCGTGCCGGCTTTTTCGACCAAGATATCCCCTGCGGCCAAACAGGTCGATCAGTCCAACAATACACCTTCGTCACCTCCCCTATCAAACCCGCTTCCATCCACTCCCGCATCGTTTGCATCCCCTCACAAGACGCGCCTTGATCCCCCATTTGTGTAACAACTTGATATTTTTTTGCCGCCTGCGTTATAATCCGAGCCTCGTGAATATCATGCGTCAAAGGCTTCTGCAAATACAAATGCTTTTTCATTTGCATCGCGCGCAATCCCACCATCGCATGATTATGATCCGGAATTGCCACCGTCACCGCATCAAAATGCTTGCTTTCTTTGTCAAACATCTCCCGCCAGTCCTTATAAAATTTCGCCTTGGGAAATTGCTTGCGCTTGGAAGCCGCCGGTCGGTCGTCTACGTCACATAGGAATCCGATTTCTGAATTTTTATTTGGCGTTTTGGCCAAATGCTGAATGTCATTATCCCCCTCACCCCCGCAACCTACCGCCGCGATCACCAATTTATCGCTCGGTGCTACAAACCCTTTGCCGCCAAGTACATGTCGAGGCAATATAAAAAAGCCAGCCGTGGCCAAACTTCCTTTTTCCAGAAATGTTTTCCTATCCATCTTTTTCATTATTTTTTCAAAGGCCGAATCGAAACCTCTTTGAAGTAAACGACATCTTCGTCGCCATGATTCTGTAATCCTAAATACCCCTCATTCGGACGTATGCCTGGATAAGGTTCAAAATCGAATTTACGCGGCGGGGTAGCTTCCCCTTCCCGATAATCTGTCACTAAGGAATCATTTAAATACACCAATGTCCGCGGACCATCCAAGGTAATCAACATCGTATTCCATTGCGGACCAGGTTTCCCGGGTTTACTTTTGGGCTTCGTCATGGCATACAAAGTTCCGCTAATGTGGTATTCGTCCTCGTTCGATGTTTCTGGATGGTTGTCGATTTGTACCTCATAGCCATAAAAAACGGGCATCCATTCTTCCTTGGGTTCCACAGGTACTCGAATAAAGATCCCGGCGTTGCTATTGAATTTTTGCATTTTGTACACGACCTTAATTTGGCAATTCCCCACTTTGCCCCCGGTCCAATACAATAATCCCATGCCTCCATTGCTGGCCAACAAGCCATTTACTACATATCGACTCCCTCCGCCTATATGTTTCCAACCCTCCAAATTCTTCCCATTAAACAAGGGCTTCCATGCCTGGGCATTGAGCCTATATGAAAAAAGGAATGTCACAAATAGACATAGAAGGCAATGTCTCAAATTATTCAGCATGTTCATAGGCTAAAGGTTTTAAAAGAAAATTACGAATTTTTTCTAATTAAACACCTTTATTGCTTACGCTAACACCCCCCTACCTTTGGCAATCCTTGCCGGTTTGCCAAAGGTAAGGGAGCGAATTGACACATTAGCTTATTAGTAAAAATTATCAATAAGCTGATATTTAGATGTATAAGCCTTCTTTTTTAATCCATTCAATCGGCGTAGTTCCATATTCAGCTTTAAATGCTGAATAGAAACTCGATTTGTTTTTGAAACCGCAAAGCGTAGCGATCCCCTCAATGGACATTTGGAAATGTGCCTTTTTTTGAAACAATTCAATGGCATGCTTGATGCGTAAACGATTCCTAAATTCGGGAAATGATGTATTTAATTGTTTGTTGAAACAACCTGATACCCGTAAATGAGGGATATTCAATTCCCTAGAAATATCATGTAAAGACAAGTCTTTTTTTAAATAAGGCTTTTGCTTTTCCAAATAATCCATGATAAGCTCTAAATCTGTGGGGTTTTTTGACTCCAAAATTATCAATTCACTAGGCTTTTGAAAATGATTTTTTAGGTATGAGTTTACCTGATTCAAAAGAGACGCATTTGGATTTAAGCCATAGACTAATTTTGGAAAAAATAAAAAAGTGAGGGGCATTAATAAGGAATTCAAATAGAAATATTCCGGGCTATTATTTATGGGAAATCGATACAGCAATTCTGGTTTACCATAATTAAGGTAGATTAAATACAGCAAAAGAAGTACCGATGGGGTGATTGCAATTAAAACTATGGACACCATGGATTGGACAATTTTCAAAATTTTGATTTTAATTAAATTTGCTCTATACCTCTTGTACAAATACCAAAAACTACAACCAATGAAAAATAAATTATAAATGGGTATTGAAACTTGTTGGAATTTTATGGGGAATAATAAGCCGTAGTAATTAATTATATTTTCTGAATGAAATACATGGTGTTGTAATGCCCTCACCATGACAATTTTTTCAACAAATGAGATTTGAAAGTATGGCATAAGGTTTATGAGAAATACTAAACTAGGAAGGCAAAGTAAAATTAAGATCCTATCAAATACGAGCTTCCCTTCCAAAACGCTTCGTAAATAATATAGAAAAAATGGGCCCACCAAACATGCGAATGGATCCATATGTAAAAAAAGAATTGCCAAGAATTCCGAACTAGTCACACTATTAAATAGTAAAATAGACAATTGCCGAATACCAACCATGAAAATCAAGGCAATCAAATAAGGAATTGCTTTTTGATCTTTCCATTGATAATTAACCAATAAAATACAGAGCAACACATTGAGGATGACGGAAGTAAGTATCATGAAGTATAAATTTTAGAACTAAAATCAAAAGTATGATTTTGATTTAAATTAAACTATAGTTCAAAAATTTACGTGTTTAATTTTAATTATTTTCAAACAAATTTCAATTATTACTAGGACTAGCTTTTAAGGAAATATAAAGTCTTTTGTATGACCTTAAACCTCACTAAGGTCAATAACCTAGTTCTAATCACGTGTTCACATCATTCAACAACCTACTTAAGAGTGGTTTATTGGTTTCAATCCTCTCCGTTTTTCAATCGGCACCGGCCCATGCCCAACAATTCAAACTGAACCAAGGCATCGCCCTCACCCAATTCAATTACCAAAACGACCAAGGCCAAGCCTTTCAAGGTCTCAAGCGTGGTTCCGGGCTAGCCTTCCAACTAGCTTATCACAAAGCTAGCCTGGTCGACTCCGCGCAATATAAACTCGAGCAAAGTCCTTTAGCCATTTATCTCGGGCAAAATCCCAAAATCGCTCGGCTCCTGAGTATGATCAATTATGATTTGGGGATACAATTCAACCAATTAAATGCCGTCGGCGATATTCAGAATAACGCATTCAGTTATCAAACCGATTATTTGGGCCTTCAAGGAAAACTGGGATTTCGAATTCAGCTGCCTTTCGCCTCTTCGATTAATCTTCAAGGAATCGTTAGCGTGAATAAAATCGTACACGGAAATCAGTTGTTACTGAATCGCTATGTAGATTTAACTGAAGACCCACAGTTCTCCCAAGTTAAAATCATGACCGGCTATGGTGCAGAATTAGAAAGACAATTCTCGGGTAAAATAGTAGGTTTCATCGCCTACCAACAAAGCCAAACGCTCAATTCCAATCCCATTGGCCTTTCGACTTTGAATTTTACACCCAGTGTATTTTCCATCGGTATTCGCTTTTTGAATTAAACCCATCGCTATGTATCGAATTTTTACGCTAAGTATTTTTTTACTGCTTTCGATTGTGAGCCAGGGGCAATACTTGAAAATGGCCACCTTCGCCGCTTCGGGAGGTACTGTCACAACGGGGCGAAATTATATGGCTCAAGTGCTCGGACAATCCAGCGTCATTTCAGGAACCGCCACAAGTCAGGGGCTGATATTTCGACAAGGATTTAAACAACCCTTCGGGCTCCAACAAACCATCGCCCGAACAAGCGCAATGCAGATATATCAGGAAGAAAGCCCTTGGTCTTATGAGACATTTCCGAATCCATTTGTGGACCGAGTGACAGTACGTTTTGATCGACCTACGGCCAATCCCGTGATTCTAAATTTATACGATAGCCAGGGGAATATTGTTTGGCAAGGGGATTACCCTGAGCAAATGAAGGAAATCAAATTGGATAAATTTCAAGACATCAAGGCCGGGAAATACATTTTACAGGTATTTCAGAAAGGGAAGCCCATTAGCCAATCGCTCCTTAAAAACCTAAATCCCTAAGAATACAATCTTCTAAAATACAACCATGA
>Ga0164294_10000571_pt1 | contig 35092 bp, 25 predicted proteins | sample GEODES005metaG_FD_111479 | JGI IMG/M metagenome (GOLD analysis project Ga0164294, IMG submission 111479) | Oligotrophic lake water microbial communities from Sparkling Lake, Wisconsin, USA - GEODES005 metaG | ecosystem: Environmental > Aquatic > Freshwater > Lake | place: USA: Sparkling Lake... | reverse complement strand
CTCTCCTCGAAAGCAGGTTCCCCACCCTTTTTGAGCTTTGATCGACTACCCGCCTGACCTTCCCATCACTTCCCGCCGCGAGGACATCCTTGCGGCGATCCGTGGCCATCAGGTGGTCATTCTTGCCGGAGAGACGGGCTCGGGAAAAACCACCCAGCTCCCCAAAATGTGCCTCGAGGTCATGGGCGACGCTCCAGGCCAGATCGGTTGTACCCAGCCCCGACGGGTCGCGGCCATGAGTGTCTCCCATCGCGTGGCCGAGGAACTGAATGTGCGCTGGGGCGGCGTGGTTGGCTGCAAGATGCGTTTCAGCGACGATACCAGCCGAGAGACCAAGGTGAAATTCATGACGGATGGGATTTTGCTCGCGGAGATTCAGAGTGATCCGCTGCTGAAAAACTACTCCGTGCTCATCCTGGATGAGGCGCATGAGCGGTCGCTCAACATTGACTTCCTGCTTGGTTACTTGAAGACCCTGCTGCCGAAACGCCCTGAGCTCAAACTCATCGTCACCTCAGCCACCATCGATACCGAGGCCTTCAGCGCCCACTTTGGCGGCGCGCCCATCATTGAGGTCTCTGGGCGACTCTACCCCGTGGACATCCGCTACCTGCCCGTCGGTGACAGTGACGAAGATCCCACCCATCTCGATGCCACGGTCAATGCCGTCGAAGACGTTCTCATCGAGACCAGCGAAGGCGACGTGCTGGTCTTCATGCCCACCGAGCGGGACATTCGCGACACGCGGGACATTCTCGATGGCCGTCTCGGTGCTGGCATTGAGGTGCTGGCTTTGTTTGGCCGCATGGCCTCGGCCGAGCAGCAGCGCGTCTTTTCCCCTGGGGCCAAACGTCGCGTCATCATCGCCACCAACGTCGCGGAGACCTCCATCACGCTGCCCCGCATCCGCTACGTGATCGATACCGGCCTCGCCCGCATGAGCCGCTACAATCCGCGCACGCGGACCAAGCGCCTGCCGGTGGAGGCCATCTCGCAAAGCAGCGCCAATCAGCGCGCTGGCCGTGCTGGTCGTGTGCAGGATGGCGTCTGCATCCGCCTGTATGCGCAGGATGATTTCGACAAACGTCCGCGCTTCACCCAGCCGGAGATTCAGCGCTCCAATCTCGCCGAGGTCATCCTGCGCATGAAGGCCTTTCGGTTAGGCGAGATCGAAACCTTCCCCTTCATCAATCCGCCCGTCAGTGCCGCCATCCGCGCGGGCTATGACCTGCTGCATGAACTCGGCGCCTTAAATGAGACCCATGACATGACCGAGCGCGGTCGCGAGCTGGCTGCCCTGCCCTTGGACCCCACCCTCGGTCGCATGTTGCTTCAGGCTCGGGAAGAAGGCTGCCTGGAAGACATGCTCGTCCTGGCCGCTGGCCTGAGCATCCCCGACCCGCGCGAGCGCCCGGAGGAGCGTAAGGAGCTGGCCAATGCGGCCCACAAAGCCTTTGCCGCACCGGACTCGGACTTCATCACGTTGCTTAAAATCTGGTATGCCGCCCCCGATCAGGAACGCGGTGGCAAGAATGCTTTACGCAAATTCTGCCGGTCTAACTTTTTATCCTTCACCCGCATGTCCGAATGGCGGGACGTCTGGATGCAGCTGCGCGACACCTTTCGGGATGCCAAGCAGCCCCCAGCGCCAGCCAACATGGAGATCGCTCTGCATCGCTGCATCGTCGCCGGGCATCTGGGCGACATCGCCATGCGTCAGGAGCGCAATGCCTACAAGGCTTCAGGAAATCGAGAGGTCACGATCTTCCCCGGCTCCAATCTCTACGAGCGCCGCGAAAAGAACGCCAAGCCCGGCCAAGAGAAAACCAAACAGCCCCTTTGGATCGTCGCAGGTGAGATCGTCCAGACCAGCCAGCTCTTTGCCAGAACCGTCGCCCGCATTGACCCGCAGTGGGCCGCCGAACTCGGTGCTCATCTTTTAGAGAGGCGCTACAGTGAGCCGCATTGGAGCGCCAAAGCGGGGCGCGTGCTGGTCACCGAGCGTCTGCTCCTGCATGGACTGGAGGTGAAACGCCAACCCATCGACTTTGGGAAGATCGATCCCGTAGGTGCCACGCAGCTCTTCATCCGCGGTGCGCTTCTGGAGGGCACCACCCTCATTCCCCATCGCTTCTTTGGCTACAATCAAAAGCTGCGTGATCGCCTGGAGGCAGCCCTCACTCGCGTGCGCAGCAGTCGCGTCTATGCCATTGAAGAGCATCTCTTCGAGTTTTATCGCGCCCGCATCCATGGCGTCTCCTCCATTCATGACCTGAATAAACTGGTCAATGAACGCCTGCGAAGTGAGCCCGACTTTCTCTGCGTGGCCGAAGATGACCTCACCGGTGGCGACGATCTCTCCAGCGATCTCGAGCAGTTCCCCGATCAAGCCAATGTCGGCAACAACGTGCTGCCCATCAGCTACGCCTACAAACCCGGCCAAGATGATGATGGCGTCACCGTGCAGGTTCCCCTGCCCTTGGCCGAGACCTTGACCAGCGGTCAAGTACAGTGGCTCGTGCCCGGACTGCGTGAGGAGCTCATCACTACCCTGCTCAGAGCCTTGCCCAAAGTCATCCGTCGCCAACTGATGCCCATTGAGGCCAACGCCAAAAAGATCGCCAAAGAATTCAATCCCGGACGCACCGACTTCATGGAGGCCTTGGCCAAGCATCTGCGTCAGGTGTATCAGGTGCCGGTGGATGCCAGCGATTGGCCCGCCGACAGCGTGCCCGTGCATCTGCAGCCTCGTGTCGAAGTCATGGTTCAGGGCAATCAATCCATGATCGCCACCCGGGATCTCGAGAGCCTGCGCGCCACCGTCAAAAAGCAAGAGACCCGCTCAGACGCCTGGGAAAAACTGCTGCCACGTGTGGAGAAGTATGCCCTGCCCGGCTGGACCTTTGGCGACTTACCGGAGTCGCTCCTCGTTGAAGAAATTCACGGTGTCCCGGTGCACGGCTATCCCGGACTGCTGCTGCGTGAGGGCGAAGTCGATCTGCGACTCTTCCGCAAGCCGGACGAAGTCACTGCTGCCTCACCCACTGCCGTGCGCCGACTCGCGGAGTTGGCTTTAGGCAAAGACATCGCCTGGCTGCAAAAAGAACTGCGCAGCTTTGATGCCGGAGCTAAGACTGCCGCACGTCCCCTCAGTGGCCTCGCCCATCTATCTCTACCCAGCACCACCGCCGCGCCTGCTGCCGTGGCCCCACTTTCCCAGCAAGCCCAGGAGCATCTGCTCGCGCACGTCCTGCGCTTGCAACCCTTGCTCCCACTCACGGAAAAACGGTTTCAGAGCCTCTGTGAAAACGCGCGGAAAGAACTGCCCGCATTGACCCAGAAAGTGAGGGATCTTTTGAAACTGTGCGACGACTGGCGACAAAAAATCCAGGCCTATCCCAAACGTTACCCTAGCATGGATCAGGACCTCCTGCGCCTGTTGCCCATGAACGTCCTCGCCATCACCCCGCATGCTCAGTTGATTCATCTGCCGCGCTATCTCAAGGCCATCTACATCCGCGCCGAACGCGCCGCCAACAACGGCGCCAAAGATGCCGACAAAGCTCTCGTCATTCAAGATTTTCAAGGTTGGGAAAAAGAAGTGCGCCCCAGCAATCACGAAACCTTCCGCTGGCTCTTCGAAGAATACCGCGTCTCCATCTTCGCCCAGGAACTCGGCACCGCCCAGCCCGTCAGCTTGAAACGACTCGAGGCGCTGTTGGGGTGAAAGGAAGAGCCAAACAGGAACCGTTTGCGGTCGTTGGCAGTGGTTGACGATAGTTTGCCGTTGTTGCGAAGAGGGGGAAGTTTAGAGATCGAAGGTCAGAGGTCGGAGGTCGGAGGCTCTGTGGCTCTGTGGCTCTGATCTCTCACTTCCTGTCTCCAAAACACTTCCGTGGCTTGTAACTTGTTTTATGCGTTTCTTGCGACAGGATCTTGACCACAATGGCCCTTTCTGAAGATCAATACATCAACCGCGAGCTGAGCTGGCTGGCTTTTAACGAACGAGTCCTGGCTGAAGCTGCACGCACGGATTTACCAGTGCTGGAGAGGCTAAAGTTTCTGGCGATCACAGCTTCAAACTTTGATGAGTTCTTCATGGTGCGCGTGGGCGCGCTTCAGTTCATGCGGGAAAAGGGCTTGCGGGTGAAGGACCCGAGTGGGCTGACACCCACTCAACAGTGGGACCAGATTCATGCTCGGGCATTTAACTTCATTTCGCGTCAGTATGAAATCCTTCATCAGCAACTGGTGCCGATCCTTCACGACAAGGGTATCCGCAGGCTGAAGGCAGCTGAACTCACGCTATCCCAACGAACTCATCTTGAGGAACATTTCATGGAGCACATCTATCCGGTACTGTCTCCGATTGCTCTGGATGAGGGCCTGATCGCGACGATTCCGGCCCTGCAAATTTCCCTGCTTTGTACCGTACTTTCGACGGAGGAGGCCAAGCCGCTGAGGCGCTTTGTCCTGTTGACTCTGCCCAACAGTCTGCCACGACACATCACGGTGCCGGATGCTGAGGGGGCCAGCCACGCTTACCTGAATCTAGAGGACGTGTTGGAGTTGTTCATCACCCATTACTTTCCCTCGGAAAAGGTGACCGCCTGTGCCCGCTTTCGCATCAGCCGGAATTCGGACATTGTGGCAGAAGACCATGAAGAAGATGATCTGGCGACAGCCATGGAAGGCATCCTGGACAAGCGCCTGAAGAGCCCAGCGATCCGCATCGAGATCGAGGAAGGTGCGCGCCGGGATCTGGTGACGGCGATCCGGCAGATCGGGGTGGCTCAAAACGCACAGGTGTTTACGATTCCTGGCGAACTAGATCTAAGTGCGTTTTTTGCCATCGCTGGCTTACCTGGCTTTGATGAACTCAAGGTAGAGCCGTGGGCCACTCAAAACTCAGCCCAGATCGAGCCTGGTGAAAGTCTCTTTGATGCAATCAAGCGGGGAGACATCCTCATGCATCATCCGTATGAGAGCTTTGAGCCCGTGGTCAAGCTGATCGAGGAAGCTGCGGCGGATCCCGATGTGATTGCGATCAAGCAAATCCTGTATCGCACCGCCAAAAACAGTCGCGTGGTCAGTGCTCTGGTCAAGGCAGCTGAAGCAGGCAAGCATGTGACGGTGTTAGTGGAGCTGAAGGCGCGCTTTGATGAGGCGCGTAATCTGGATCGTGCCAATGACCTTCTCAATGCAGGGGCGCAGATCATTTACGGTGTGCACGGTTTAAAAACCCATGCCAAAGTCTGTCTGATCATGCGCCGTGAGTCGGGGCATTTGGTGCGGTACATGCACTTTGGAACGGGCAACTACAATGAGGCCACCGCTCGCCTTTACACGGATGTGAGCTACCTGACCTGCCGAGCCAATTACGGCAGTGATGCCAGTGCCTTTTTCAATACAGTGACAGGACGCTCCCGCTTTGTTCACTTCCAAAAAATCTCCATGGCTCCGTTTGGTCTGCGTGAGCGACTGCTGGGCATGTTAGAAAATGAATGTGAGCGCGCCAAGCAAGGTGAGGCAGCTGAAGTGATGCTGAAGATGAACTCTCTGGAGGATCGTGAAATGATCCAGGCACTTTATGAGGCATCTCAGGCAGGCGTGAAGATCAAGCTGAACATCCGTGGCATCTGCTGCCTGCGGCCTGGGGTGAAAGGTCTGAGTGAAAACATCACCGTGGTCAGCATCATTGACCGCTACCTAGAACACGCACGAATTTACATGTTCCGCCAAGGTGGCCGACCAGTGGTCTTTATCTCCAGTGCAGACTTCATGAATCGCAATCTCTCCAAGCGTGTAGAACTGCTGATCCCGGTGGAAGATAAGGAGGCGAAGAAACGCCTGATTCAAATCCTGGAGACGCATTTTGCCGATACTGCCAGAGGTCGGATTCTCCGCTCTGACGGTGTCTGGCACTCTCAAACACCCACACACACCAAGAAGGCCCAGCGTTCTCAGGAGATCTTTGCGAGCCAGGCGGCGAAGCGCAGCAAACAACGCAATCTGTCCCCAGATGTGCTGGTGCCGCATGTGCCGAAAGTCTGAGGAGAAGAGGAAGGATGAAACGGGAACCGGAGGTCAGAGATCAGAGGTCAGAGATCAGAGATCAGAGATCAGAGGTCAGAGGTCAGAGGTCAGCGATCGGAGATCAGAGATCAGAGATCAGAGATCAGAGATCAGAGTTCAATAACAAAGCACCAAGAACGAGGAACAGAGGTCTGTGGCTCTGTGGCTCTGTGGCTCTGTGGCTCTGTGGCTCTGTGGCTCTGTGGCTCTGGGAGAGATGATGGGGGATTGCCATCTGCCAAGCCTAGCGGTAAGGTCTTGCCATGAAATCCATGCTGCTCTGGTTCCTACTCCTGATGACGACGGCTCCTGTCTTTGCCGAGATCTCCAGTTATGCGGGAAAAGTCGTGATCATTCCGGTCGGTGAGGATGACCTGAGTTCGCGAGCACGATTCGAGTTCATGTCGCGGACCTTGGAGCGCTGCACGAAGGAAGGTGCCGAGGGGGTTATCTTTGATCTAGATACGCCCGGAGGTCTGCTCTGGGACACGGTGGAGCTAATGATGACCGACCTGCAAAAGCTCAAACCCCGCAGCTTTGCCTACGTGAATCCGCGCGCCCTATCGGCGGGTGCGATGATTGCCGTGGCCACGGATGGCATCTACATGGCACCGACCAGCAGTGTGGGTGCAGCCTCCCCAGTGTATGGAACCGGTCAGGAAATGGGCGATGCTGAACGTGCCAAGATGAACTCCGCCACCATGGGCATGGCCCGGGCAGTGGCTAAGAGGAAAGGCCACAATCCTGCGGTGATCGAAGCCATGATCGACATGGGCAAAGAGCTCAAGGTGAACGGCAAGACCCTTGACTCCAAAAAAGAGATCCTCACCCTGGATGCTGATCAAGCGACCGAGCAGGTGGATGGAAAACCGTTGTTTGCCAAAGCCATCGTGAAAACTCTGGATGAGATCAAAACCGCTGAGAAGCTCAGTGGCAGCAGCGTGGTGGCAATGCCGACCTTTTTCGAAAACGTGGCTATCTGGGTGACTGCTTATGCTTCACTGCTCATTTTGATCGGGGTAGCAGGCGGTTACCTTGAAATGAAGATGCCGGGATTTGGCCTGCCTGGCTGCCTCTCCGTAGCTGCTTTCGCGCTGTTCTTTTTTGGCCATTACGTGGCTGGCAGTTTGGTGGGTCAGGAAACTGCCGTGGCTGCGGGTATCTTTGTCCTGGGTCTGGTTTTCATTCTTCTCGAGGTCCTGGTGTTTCCTGGCACGCTGATTCCGGGTATCCTTGGATTTATCTGCGTCATGACGGCTCTGGTTTATACCATGTCGGGCTGGGAAATGGCGGCTCCTGCTCTACCCGGCGGCACTGAGTCGGGCACATCTGCCTTTAACCTGAGTGTCTATGCACTAGGACTGCGCAATTTTGCTATCGGCATCGTGGGGGCAGCAGTCGCGGTGCTCGTGGCCGCACACTACCTGCCAGAAACGCTACCCTTTCGCCGCATGATGCTGACGACGACCGCTGGTGGCAGCCTGGAAAGCACGCCAGCCATGACCGCCACACGCCAAGTTCAGGTCGGTGACACAGGCCGCGCGATCAGTGCGTTGCGGCCCTACGGCACGGTTCAGTTCGGCGATCATCGGCTCGAATCCATGATTGAAGGCGGTTACCTTCAAAGCGGTAGTGATGTCCGCATCAGGGAAATCCAGGGTTCACGCATTCTCGTTGAGGAAATTAAAACCGATTCTGGCGGCGATACTCTCCCGGTGTGATGCCGCTGCGTTTGCGAAAGGCTTCCGCCATGTACTGCGGATGCTTAAAACCAGCACGCTCAGCGATGGCATCTAAGGTGAGATCCGTCTGAGCAAGCAAACGCTCCACATGCCCGAAGCGCTGACGGCTAATCTCTTCCCCCGGCGAACGCCCAATCAGCTCTTTCATCCGTCGCTCTAAGGCACTGCGAGAAAGGGCGACCTGCTTGGCCACGTCCGTGACACTGATATCGGCAATGGCGTGTTGACGAATGAAATGCAGGGCTTTGGCAATACGCGGATCTTCGACTGCGACGATGTCTGAGGATTGCCTGACAACGATTTCACCGGGCGGAAGCAGGGTGACCCTGGGTGGCTGAATTTTTTGATGCAGCCAATCGTCCAGCAGTTTAGCGGCGGTATAACCGACATTTTGTCCACGGAGTTGGACGCTGGACAGCGGCGGCCAGGCGGTGTCACACAGCGTCTTGTCATTCTCAGCCCCCATCACGGCGACCTGCTCAGGCACGGAAATGCCAGCACGGCGGGCGGCATCCAGCACCCAGAAACCAAGCTGATCGTTGGCGGCAAAAACAGCGCAGGGTTTTTCTAGTGAGCTAAGCCAATCGGCCAACTGGCGTTGATGCTGATCCCATCGCAGCGGTCTGCTTGGAGAGGTGCCAGCCTCAAACACGGAGCATTCAAATCCGCGCGACTGCAAGGTGGCAACAAAACTCTGGCAGCGCTGCTGAAAGAAGAGTTCTGAGTTGTCCAAGTAACAAGCAAAACGCCGGAAACCGCGGTCCATCCAATGATTGGCCACTCGCTGACCCACGATTTGATTGTCCATGCCCACATAGGGAAAGGGATGCTTCAGGACCGTCGTGCGCATTTCAATGACGGGCAGCTTGGTGGCCTTGAGTTGGCGGAGAAGCAGCGGATCCACGGTGCGCGCTAGAATGCCATCCCCCGGCCACTTCTTTAACCACTCCGGGAAGCTGGACTTTAGATCACGCGACTCCAGATAAAGAGACCATGGACCATGCTCGGCGACATAGCGACGGATGCCACGGACGATGTCACGCCCGTATGAGCGGGATGTATCCACGAGCATGGCAACCTGTGGGATCATGGACATCACTTTTGATTAGACTAGAATGACCTGAGCCATGGCCAGCTCACGCGTATGGGTGAGTGAGATGAGGCAGGAGGTCACGCCTTGAGCGCTGGCATGTTCCTTCGCCGCACGATGAAGAACTAAAGAGGGTTTCCCCGAATCGGCCCGCAGGACCTCCAAATCTTTCCAATCCACGCCCTGAGCCCAGAGGCCCGTTCCAATGGCTTTGGCGGCGGCTTCTTTGGCCGCAAAGCGTGCCGCATAGTGCATGGCTGGATCAGCACAAGAGTCACAGTAGGCAATCTCACCCACTGTGAAAGTTCGCTCTTTAAAACGGTCGCCATGCTTGGTCAGCAGATCGCGAATGCGCGCTACCTCAACCAGATCAATGCCGAGTCCGAGTGGAGTCATGTCAGGCATGGGTGTAACCCTTCATGGCTTCCAGCATTTCTTGAATAGCGGCACGCAGGCCGGCAAAGACGGAGCGGGCGACGATGCTATGACCGATGTTCAACTCGGACAAATGAGGAACGATGAAAAGCTCGGCGAGGTTTTGGGTGGTGAGACCATGACCAGCATTGATCTGCAATCCCAGACTGTGCCCGAGTTCAGCGGCTGCCTTCAAGCGGGCGGCTTCGTGGCTGCGTTTTTCACCGAGTTCATTGGCAAAGGTGCCGGTGTGGAGCTCGATCATGCTAGCGCCGATCTCAGCTGAAGCACGGACCTGATCCAGATCAGGATCGATGAACATGCTGACCCGCGTGCCATTGGCCTCAAGCTGACTAACGCTAGCACGCAGCGCTTCTTTTTGACCTAGGACATCCAACCCACCTTCAGTCGTGACCTCTTCGCGATTCTCCGGCACCATGCAGACAAAGTGCGGCTTCACCTTGAGAGCGATGCCAAGGATCTCAGGTGTATTGCCCATCTCCAGATTCATCATCGTGCCAATTTCACGACGCAGCAGATAGACATCCTCATCGACAATATGCCGCCGGTCCGCGCGCAGATGAATGGTGATGGAGTGTGCACCTGCTGACTCGGCCTCAAGAGCCGCCTGAAGGATGGAAGGCTCCACATTGTGAGCCCCGAGCATGGTGCGGTAGCGTGCCTGCCGGAGCGTGGCCACGTGATCGATATTTACGCCGAGATGTAGTGACATGATTTAAAAAGAAAGGTTGGAGAGGCCAGTCAAGCAGCCACAGCACTCAGTAACGACCCTGCCTGCGATCACAATGCAGAAATGCACGCTTTCTGAAAGTGGCACGATTTACCAAGAGGTGCCGACTTCGCTGCGCGAGATCGGTTTCAGCGCCGTGATCTTCGGCTCCGCTATCTCGATCCCCGCTGTTGGAGGGATGCCGAGAGACTTGCCGAAAAAGCGATTCCCCTTCCATGAAATGCCATCCAGAGCACAGCGCGCTTCCACGATGGGATGCTTGGGAGATAGAATCTGATTGCCGCGCATCAGGATACCCACCGGAGCCAGTGAGGCCAGCTTATCCTCACCAAGACCGATCAGCAGGGAGTGCTCACAGCCGACGATGCTGTTATTTTCCACGCGGGCGTTTTTGACCTGAAAGTAGCGATTCGCAGGCGAGTTTGGGATGCCCATCATGAAACTGATGGCGGAACGCCCGGTATCCCCAGTAAGGTTTTCCAAGTAGTTGTTACGGACCGTGTGATCCTCACCAATCAAGCGGATGCCACCAGTGCCATTGGCCCCTTTACCGATAAAGACGTTGCGCTCGACGGTACAGCCATTTCCATGACGCAGGGTCAGGGTGCCTGCCACTTCTAAAAAAGTGTTCTCCCGGTAGAGATTCCCGCAGGATTTGTTGGAAATGCATTCCGCCTCGCCATTGCATTTTTCAAAGAGGTTATGCTCGACCACACAACCAGCTTTGAGCATGGAAGACTTGCTATCACCGATGCGAATGGTCTCGCCGCCGTTCTTTCCCAGCCGCTCGCGTGAGCCGAAGTAATTGTGATCGATCTGATGTCTGCCTTCACTGCCATCCCCCAACCAGACAACAAAGGTGGTGCCCTTCCCTGACTTTCCCTGAAAGACACAATGATCGACTCGGTTCTCGGTGCCATACAGCCCCAGCCAGCGACTTTCTTTTCCAGCTGACGCAATCACGCTGCTGATCATCGCGCAATCGGTGATCCGGCAATGGCTGGCTAAGGAATCAGATTCTTCACGAAAGGAGATGATGTCACTCACGCTCGGATCAGGATCCTTGAAAAGCAGACCTTCGATGACCAAATGCTCACCCGCCACCTTGAGCGTGCTTTTGCCAGTAAAGACGGTCTTGCCCGGCACCGCTGCCTTGAGAGTGATCGGGGCGTTTGCCGTGCCTTGGCCGGTAAAAACGAGATGAGCATCCCGCCACTCCTCCGCAGCCAGGATAAGGCTATCTCCAGGCCTAGCTTGCTTGAGTATAGAAACAAAGGAGCCTGTATTGGCAATGGGCAGATCTTTGGAGAAAGCTGACAAGCCAAGAAACGGAAGCAGGAAAAAGTAGCGCATGGGCAAAGATAAACCGACTCCTCTAGATGGATCTATCCAGAGAAACCATTGATTTCAGCTCGAATCGTTCTCTGAATCGAAGGTCATGGTTGAACAGTTAAGACTTCTGAGGCATCTCAAACTGTCCCTACTTGAAACGACGCCCGATGAACGCCGCCTTTCACCAGCTCTTGATGAGACTGGCAGTGGCGCTTGCCCTTGTCCCGGGAGTTTTCGCCCAAGAACTCGCAGCGACCCAGGACTCGATCGCCGCAAGTGCAGGAGAATTCGTCAATAGAGCTGCCTTTTGGACAGCCGAGCAGACACCCCTCGATTTTTTAGAAATGGCCGGCCAACATGCGAAAGCACGATGGCGCACGCTTTACCGCCGACAGCCACCCGTGCCATCGATGGATCGGAACAAGGCGGCTTTTACCCTCGGTAGTTTGATTGGAGAATCGTTTCTGATTTGGGAAGCTCAGGACTCCCAGCAATTCCGCAATAACAGCCAGGAAATGGCCAACTATTGCCGAACTCTCGGCTTGGGTGAAAAGACCAAACCCCGCCTGATGGCTCAAGCCAAGATGGCGGAGATGGGCGACTGGGCGAGCCTGCGCCAAGAAATCGTCGATGGTCATCAAGAACTGCTCCGCCAACTGCGTGAACAGCGTGATGAAGACCTAGCGGTGCTGGTAGAGATCGGTGCCTGGATGCGCGCCTTAGAAATCGTCTCCAAACTTGTGGTCGAACTCCCTGAGGTCGATAAACGCCCCCTTTGCATCGGTTCCCCCGCCCTGTTAGCCCAATTGAGGCAGAGCTTTGCCTCACTCAGTGAACTCAACCGTCGAGGTCTGCTGTTACAACCTGTGATCTCGGTCTTAACAGAACTGGAAAAAGTCTGGAGTGACCGCCAGAGCGGACCACCGACCCAAAGCATGGTGACCAGAACCCACGATCAGCTAAAGAGGGTGATGGAAGAACTCACCCTGAAGTGAGCTGCCACGCCTCCAATCAGCAACTCGTCGGCACTCTCTGCGCTAACTTGACCGAATGCGGAATGGCCCCCAAAACAAAGCTCAGGCAATCCACGGCACCTTGCGGTTTTCCGGGTAAAGCAATCACGAGGGAGCGCTGAACAATTGCCGCCAGACAGCGGGATAGAATCGCATTCGGGGTCAGCTCCAAAGAGCGCATCCGCATTAACTCGCCAAAGCCAGGGATTTCCAACCGCATGATGCCGCGGATCGCCTCAGGCGTGAGATCACGTTCGGCGATGCCTGTGCCACCCGTGGTCAGAATGAGACCGCACCCCTGAGCGGAGAGTGATTGAATGGCCTGCCGAATCGCTACCAAATCATCCGGCACGATTACCTCAGCCTGCACTTGCCAGCCGTAACCCTCAGAGGCAGTGCGCAGTGCTGGGCCGCCGAGATCCTCATAAACACCTTGGCTAGCGCGATCTGAAATGGTGATGATGCCTGTCGTAATCATAAGGTCATTAAACTTTTGTTTTCGAGATCAAGCGTACTTCTTGGATGACCATCGACTTATCCACGGCCTTGCACATGTCATAAATCGTGAGGGCCGCTAAAGAGACAGCGGTCAGGGCTTCCATCTCCACACCCGTTTGGGCGATTGTTTTAGTCGTTGCGGTGATCTGAATACCGGATGCCTGCATGTCAAAATCGATCGCCACCTTGCTGAGCGGGATTTGATGACAAAGCGGAATCAGCAACTGCGTCTGCTTTGCGGCCTGAATACCAGCGATGCGGGCCACGGCCAGCACATCCCCCTTTTTAAGGCCATTCTGGCGGATCAGGTCCAGCGTGCTGGCCTGCAGTGCGATGAAACCCACGGCCACAGCTTCGCGCGTCTGAGCTGGTTTACCCGACACGTCCACCATGCTGGCGCTTCCCTGTTCGTCTGTGTGCGTGAGATTCATAGTCAAGTTACCCCCCAACAGCAGGGCAATGAAGCCTGCGATTGGGGGAACCTAGGAGAGCTTTAGTTGAGCTCAGCGCTGTAGAAAGTCTGCCAGTCGTCCAGATTGTTCAGATCCACGGCGCCTGGATTGCAAGAACCGTCGTCAGGAAAACCGACCGCAGCAAGGATGCCTTTGCGCGTGTCATCACCATGGCAATAGCCCATGATTGACTGATTGTGGCGGTAGATGTCGGCTTGGCTGAGCTTGACACCAGGATAACTTTTCACCCAGGCTTCGAGTTGAACGTAAGTTGGCTTGGTGGTAATGAAGGCCAAGAAATCCGCTTCGGCAATGCCGAGTGCGCCGAGGGTCATACCATCGTAGCCCTTGCCACAGCCTGGATAGTCGGCGTGCAGTTTGCCTGCAGCAGCCAAGGAAGCTTTTTGCCAGAGACGTGGCAAATGCAGCACGCCGAGAGGACCGGCAGTGCCGGAAGAGATAAGAGGAACAGTAGAACTCATGGTTGTTTTTATTTCGTGGAATACTGCTCATCAACAAGCAGAACATTAACCTGCTGACTGTGCGATGGCGGTCAAGCACTGTGAGCTTTTGTTTCTACCACGAGCGTGCATGAATCCAGTGAGGTGAAATGAAAAAGGCGGCAAAGCCCACGAGAAGGGCGATTCGTAAGGTCCGGACTCCGTGCGACTGTTTGAGCAAAAAAATTAGCGAGGCACTCCATGATGATTAGTTTTATTTAAAAAAACCATAGGAAACAACCACCAAAGGAGTGGAGTTCTACGATTGACACCTTCGGCAAAAACGCCAGCCTATACGCCCCTCTGCTGGTCCGACCAAGTTTGGCAGAGCGCGCTAAACAACCCAACGACCCATTGACCAACCGTATCCTACCCTGCCTTGTTGCCTTGTCTGCTCTTTCCTTTGCTGGAGAAGTACCGCTGAATCCAAAACCTGCTGCACCAACCACCGCTCCAGGATTAGTCATTCAAAGCGTCAGAACCACGGCCTACACACACACGGAGGGTGACCATTTGGCCTATGGGGCACGCGCAGCCACAGGAACCAAGCTAATGCACGGTCACGTCCGCAGCGCAGCCGCCGATTGGTCCGTTTATCCTGTCGGGACGATCTTTCAGATCTCTGGAGACAGCAGTCTCTACGTCGTGGACGACTACGGCTCAGCTCTGGTCGGCACTGGTACGATCGATCTCTACAAGCCAACGACCAATTCCATGAATCAATGGGGAACACGCCGAGTCACGATCACCATACTCAAATGGGGCAGCTACGCTAAGAGCCTAGCCATCCTGAAACCCAGAGCCTACAAAGCTTCTCACGTCCGACAAATGGTGTCCCGCCTAACCGCGCGTGTGGCGGCTTGATCAGATTGGATACACCCACGGCGCGCGGTACTCGCGGCTGAGCAGTTTGCTGGCTTCGGGATCATCGATGATTTCTTCTTTTTCGGCGTCCCACTGGATGTTACGGCCGAGTTTCCAGCTCAACATGCCAAGCATGGGCAGGCAGCTGGAGCGATGAGCGCTTTCAATGTCAGCGATGGGCTTGCGCCCGGTTTCGATGGCCTGAATGAAATCCGCCCAGAGTAGCGCGATGTTATGCCCATCGGGCTCCTGAAGCTGGTGGTCGCCATGCACGGTCGGCGCTTTGGGATCGGTGGGGTAAAAGGTCCAGCCGTCCCGCCAGCCGATATGAAGCACGCCTTTCTCACCATAGAAATAGGCTCCGATGCCATGCTTCTCGTTGTTGTTCGACGCAAACTTCCGGTGTTCCCAGATGGCGGTGAAGTTTTCAAACTCAAAGGTGGCAACCTGATGATCGGGGGCATCGGTGGTCTGCTCTTTGTCATTCAAGACCGCTGCCCCAAAAATAGGTCGGCCTCCTGTGCAGAAGACTTTCTTAGGGCCTTTCTCACCGCTCCAGAGCAGCACCTGATCCAGCCAATGCACGCCCCAGTCGCCCATGGTGCCATTGGCGTAGTCGAGAAAATTCCGCCACCCGCCAGGATGCAGCTTGGTATTGAAAGGCCGCACCGGAGCTGGACCGCACCACATGTCCCAATCGAGGGTTTCAGGCACTTTACTATTCGGCTTGGCAGCTTCTGGGCCGCCCTTGCTATCAGCAAAGCAGCGGACCATGCCAACCTTGCCGACTTGGCCTGATTTCAAAAACTCCATGGCAGCCACATGATGCGGCCCGATCCGGCGATGCAGCCCGACTTGCACGACAACACCGGCTTCTTGAGCCGCACGCACCATGGCACGGCTCTCTTTGATGGTGTGACCGGTGGGCTTTTCCACCAGCACATGAGCCCCGGCCTGAGAGCAGGCTATAGTTTGCAGCGCATGCCAGTGATCGGGGGTGGCGATGATCACAATCTCAGGCTTGGCTTCTGCTAAGAGATCGCGATAATCTTTGTAGCCTTTGGCTTCGTCGCCGGTTTCAGACTTCACGTCTTCGACACTGTTGGTGAGGACGGTTGCATCCACATCGCAAAGCGCCACGACTTGAATTCGGCCTGAAGCGATCGCTTCCCGAAGAATGTTCATTCCCCACCAGCCAGAGCCGATGAGCGCAGTGCGGAACTTTTTTCCCTCAGCGCCGAAGGACGGCAGAGCCGAAAGCGTGAGTGAGGCAGCGGTGGCAGAGGTGAGAAAGGAACGGCGTGAGGTCATTGGGAATGTACCAGCAGAACGGATTGAGAAGGCCTCGTCAATCGTAGAATCTCAGAACATGGCCATCCCTTCTTGCCTCTAGCTCTTAGCCCCCTATGATCTGGCCCCCATGCCCACACTTTCCATCCAACCACGCGCTCGCATCTTTCACGGTCATGTCTGGGTCTATGCGACTGAGATCAAAGGCCGCTTTGGCGAGCCAAAACCTGGAGATGTGGTTCAGCTTCAAGATGCCAGAGGCAAGCCCATGGGCAGTGCAATCTATAATCCGCAGTCCCAAATCAGTGCCCGCTTGTTCTCTTACCGCCGCCAGGATCTGGATCTGGATTTCTTCAAACGCCGAATCGAGCGTGCCTTGAAATCACGGGTGGATTCAGGCGTGGATACCAGCCTCTGCCGCGTGGTGTGGAGTGAATCGGATGGCCTGCCTGGCGTCGTCGTGGATCGTTACGTCGACCATCTCGTGCTGCAAACGCTGACCTTAGCCATGGCGATGCGTCAGGACTTAATCGTGCAGGCTCTCTGTGAGGTCTTTTCGCCCAAAAGCATCGTCCAGCGCAACGAAGGCGGCGTTCGCAAGGCCGAGGGCTTAGAGCAAATCAAAGGGGTGATCTTTGGCGATGCGGCAGAGCCTTTTATGGTGCGGCATGAGGGCAGTGCGTTCCATGTGGACCTTGTTGAGGGGCAAAAGACCGGCCTATATCTGGATCAGCTCGATAACTATCAGCACGTCGCCAAACTGGCCAAGGGTCGTCGGGTGCTGGATTGCTTTACCAATCAAGGGGGCTTTGCTCAGGCTTGCGCCCTGGCAGAAGCGGCTGAAGTCACTGCTGTCGATATCAGTGAAAGCGCCATCGCGGTGGCGAAGCAGAACGCGGAGATCTCCGGCGCTAAAGTGAATTTCATTGCCGCGAACTGCTTTGATTTCCTCAAACAACAGGAGTCCAGCGGAGCCAGCTACGATCTGATTATTCTAGATCCTCCCTCTTTCACTAAAACCAAGGCGAGCATTAATGACGCGATGCGCGGCTACAAAGAGATTCATCTGCGCGCCCTCAAAATGCTGCAACCCGGCGGCATCATGGCGACCTTTAGCTGCAGCCATCACGTCAGCACGGGCGACTTCCATAACAGCATCGTCGATGCTGCGGTGGATGCTAAAAAGACGATCCGCCGTGTCGCCACCTACAGCCAGCGTCCAGATCATCCGATCCTAGCTACCATTCCGGAGACCGAATACCTCACAGGCTTTGCCTACGAGGTAATTGCTTCCTGGTAATGGCACACAAACTTGGCGACTAATCTTCACGGGCATTCGTATTTCAGTAACAATGGACGACTTCAACGCACCTGAACAACCTTCGATCCGCCATCGGATTCAGAGCGCCTATCTTCACGAACTCAAAGCTGAGGGCAGGCCGCCGGTTTCTCTGTTTAAATTCTGCCAAATACTTGGCATTTCTGAGCGAGATTTCTTTTCTGAGTATTCCTCATTGGAAGCCGTCGAGATCCATTGGTGGCGCCACATGATGGATGGCCTCATCCAGTCGGTTGAGAGCGGTGCCGAGTGGCCGAGCTTTAGCGCTCGGCATCGAATGCTGGCCTTCCTTTTTGCGTTCACGACTGCGGCGCTGGATCATCGCAGTCTGCTACTGCTGAGGATGGGCCATGCGAACCCATTAACTGCTGTGCCTGAATGGTCAGGTTTAGAAGATCGCTTTGAAGCCTTTGCGAAGTCGGTCCTGATGCTGGGGCGCCAGCAGGGAGAGATCGCATCACGCGGCCCCGTCACTGCCGTGTATCCGAAAGCCATGAAACTTCTATTGCGCAGTGTCGTCGCCTACAACCTGAAAGATGAAAGCCCCAAATTTGAGCGCACGGACGCCTTCATCGAAAAGTCAGTGGCTGTGTTCTTTGATGTGATGGGCCGCCAAGTCTTAGACTCGGGCTTTGATCTACTCCGCTTTCTGCTGCCAGGAATGAACAAGTGCGCCTAACCCATGGCCACCGAACATCTCACGCAAGATAGCATCCGCAGTACGCCGCTGAGCCGCATGGCCGAGTTAGCTGGAACGGGCGCCAAAGTCGGATTGAATTACCTCAAATACTATGGGCAGCGTGCTGTCAGCCCCGAGTCCGCTTCCAAAGCTTTGCGAGATGATTTGGATGATGTCAATGCCCGCGCTGTGTATGAAAGTTTCAGCAAACTCAAAGGCGGCCCGCTAAAGCTGGCGCAAATGCTGAGTATTGATGAAAACCTGCTGCCTCCTGCCTATGCTGCCCAGTTCGCCCAAGCGCAATATTCCGCCCCACCGCTATCCTGGCCACTGGTGCGTCGAACGCTAGAGCGCGAGTTCAATCAGCCCGTCGAATCTCTTTACGATCGCTTCACGCCAGAGGCCGCTCATGGCGCCTCCATTGGTCAGGTGCATGTGGCCTATCGCGATGGTCAAAAGCTAGCCGTTAAAGTCCAGTATCCAGGCGTGGCTGAGTCCATGCGCAGTGATCTTCGCGTCGTTAAACCCATCGCACTGCAAATGCTCGGATTACGGGAAGTGGACATTGCCCACTACTTTACTGAAGTGGAGACTCGGCTGCTAGAAGAAACCAATTATGTCCGTGAATTGCAGCAATCCCGGGAAATAGCATCCGCTTGCTCCAAATTGCCTAACCTGCGTTTTCCCAACTTCTATCCAGACCGATGCTCCAATCGAGTGCTAACCATGGACTGGATCGACGGACTCACGCTTGACCGTTATGCCGCCAGCGACGCCTTGCAAAGCGAGCGTAACCGCATCGGTCAGATTTTGTGGGATTTCTACATGCATCAGATTCATGGCTTGAAACGATTTCACGCCGATCCACATCCAGGGAACTTTTTGGTAAATGCAGACGGCCAACTCTGCGTGCTCGATTTCGGCTGCACGCGATCTATCACGCCTGAATTTTATGCTCTGCAGTTTGCCTTTTTAAATCCGGCACTGCTGGATTCTGCGGATGAATTAGAGGCTGCCCTGCGAGCCATGGATGTGATACTGCCCACCGACGGCCCAGCTCAGCGTCAAAAAGTGACCCATCTCGCTCGGGAATCCATCGAACTACTGACTCGTCCTTTCCGCGCAGGCCGTTTTGATTTTACCGATCCGAGCTTTCTTCGCACGATGTATGAGATGGGAGAAACCAACCGCCAAGATCGTGAGTTGCTCTCTCTGCGCGGAGCCCGTGGCCGAGCCGAATCCGTCTATATCAATCGCGCCTTCTTTGGCCTATTCAGCCTACTGCACCGTCTGCGCGCTGAGGTGGAGACGTGTGGTGAGTTAAGCATGCAGAGACATTCCTCCAATCAAGGCCCTGCGCAGAGTTTTCTGAAGAAGGGCCTTGGATAAGGTGTTCAAAGCACTGATCCCAATGGAATAAGTGCTGCGCTCCATCACTTCTTCTCAAACACCGGCTTTCCGTCCTTCATCACCGCCGTGATGTGATCGCCGTCTTTGAAGCCGCCCTCAAGAACCGCGAGGGAAAGCGGATCAAGAAGGTGTTTTTGAATGGCGCGTTTGAGAGGTCTCGCACCGTAAACGGGATCGAAACCAGCGTCAGCGAGGTAGCGGGTGGTGTCGTCGGTGACGGTGAGGTGGATGTTTTGCTTGGCGAGGCGATCAATGACGCGCTGGAGTTGAATCTTGACGATCTGGTCGAGTTGCGCGGCATCAAGGCGATCAAAGATGACGATCTCGTCGATGCGATTGAGGAACTCGGGGCGGAAGAACTGCTTGAGGCTATCGCGCACCAACGCATCGCGTTGCTCAGGATTGCTGACATCCTGAATGGCACTGCTGCCGATGTTGCTAGTCATGATGAGGACCGTGTTTTTGAAATCGACTGTGCGGCCCTGGCCGTCGGTGATGCGACCGTCGTCGAGTACTTGGAGCAGGGTGTTAAAGACATCGGGATGCGCTTTCTCGACCTCGTCGAACAAAACGACACTGTAAGGCCGACGGCGAACGGCCTCGCTTAGCTGGCCACCTTCCTCATAACCGACGTAGCCGGGAGGGGCGCCGATGAGTCGGCTGACGCTGTGCTTCTCCATGTACTCGCTCATGTCGATGCGCGTCATGGCGCTATCGTCATCAAACAAGAACTCGGCAAGCGCTTTGCAAAGCTCCGTCTTACCAACGCCAGTGGGGCCGAGGAAGAGAAAGCTGCCGATCGGCCGATTCTCATCCTGAATGCCTGCGCGAGCGCGACGCACGGCATTGCTGACGGCGGTGATGGCGTCCCGTTGGCCAATGACACGTTTGCCGAGGCGTTCCTCCATTTTCACGAGCTTCGAGCGCTCACCCTCTTGAAGCCGTGAAACAGGAATGCCGGTCCAGTTGGCCACGACACGGGCGATGTCTTCTTCAGTAACTTCTTCGCGCAGCAAGGTGTGCGCGGCGCGAGGTTCTTTGTTCTCGGTGGAGGTCTCAGCGAGTTTCTTTTCGAGATCGGGGATGAGGCCGTATTGAATCTCACCGGCACGGCCGAAATCGCCACGGCGCTGCGCCTGCTCCTGCTCGGTGCGGAGGCGTTCGAGTTCCTCCTTCATCTTGCGACCGACCTGCACGGATTCCTTTTCCTTCATCCACTGCGCCTTCAGTGCCGAGGAGCTTTCTTTGAGATCAGCGATCTCTTTGTCGAGCTTTTCAATGCGGGCTTTGGAAGCCGCGTCCTTCTCTTTTTTCAAAGCCTGACGCTCCATCTCGCCCATCATGACCTGACGCTCGATGACGTCGATTTCAGTCGGCATGGAGTCGAGTTCGATCTTGATGCGACTGGCGGCTTCATCAACGAGATCGATGGCCTTGTCCGGCAGGAAACGGTCAGTGATGTAGCGATTGCTTAAAGTAGCAGCGGCGATGATGGCGTTGTCTTGAATGCGCACGCCATGATGGACTTCGTAGCGTTCCTTCAGACCGCGCAGGATGGCGATGGTGTCCTCGACACTTGGCTCGCCGACTTTCACAGGTTGAAATCGGCGCTCAAGCGCGGGGTCCTTCTCGATGTGCTTGCGATACTCATCGAGTGTGGTCGCGCCGATGCAGCGCAGTTCACCGCGAGCGAGCTGCGGCTTGAGCAAATTGCCCGCATCCATCGCACCCTCGCCTTTGCCTGCACCAACAATGGTGTGCAGTTCGTCAATGAAGAGAATGATCTCGCCATCACTCGAAGTGACTTCTTTGAGGAAGGCCTTCAGCCGCTCCTCGAACTCACCGCGAAACTTCGCGCCGGCCATCATGCCGCCGAGGTCCATGCTAATGAGTTTTTTACCCTTCAGCGAATCCGGCACGTCACCAGCAACGATGCGGCGTGCGAGCCCCTCAGCGATGGCCGTCTTGCCTACGCCTGGCTCACCAATGAGCACGGGGTTGTTCTTCGTGCGACGACTCAGTACCTGCATGACGCGGCGGATTTCCTCATCACGCCCGATCACGGGGTCGATCTTGCCAGCCTTGGCCCGAGCGGTGAGATCGGTTCCGTATTTCTCTAGCGTCTGATATTTGCCCTCGGGGTCTTGATCAACCACACGCTGCGAGCCACGCACAGCAGCCAGCGCTTTAGACACAGAGTCGTAGGAGAGACTTGATTGCTTGAGAAGATCCAAAAGCTCGGTCTTGGTTTTAAATAAGGCTAAGATCACATGCTCCACGCTTAGAAAGTCGTCTTTGAGCTTCTTTTGCTCATCTTCGGCTTTCGTCATCAGCTCGCGAATCTCATTGGAAAGATGCAGACCGCTGCCACCCCCGCTGACCTTTGGCTGACGCTCTAGAAGGGCGGTGACATGTGACTTCAATTGTGAAGCCATCTCTGGCTTAAGAGCTGCCTTTTCAAAAATGGGGAGAGCGATACCACCATCCTGTTCAAGCAAAGCCAACAGTAGATGAGCAGGCTTTAATTCCTGATGTCCATGCCGGGTGGCAATGGACTGCGAAGCATTGAAGGCTTCCTGAAGTTTAACAGTAAATTTGTCAGGGGACATAGTGTTTAGCTTGGTTGATTGGCTTCTTCCTCGCTCACATGGTGCCACATTGGCGAAGAATCACATTAAGCCTTATGGATAAAGGCTGTGCACGGGTTGGCATTGCTCAAAGTTTCATTACAATGGTCACAAATGGCGCACTTCATGCGTCTCATTGTGTCAATTTGTCATTTCAAAACAGGACGCCATCTAACGCCTAACCGCTGCCTTTTCGGAATCCCTTAAGGGTCTTGTGTTTAAATAGATCTATAACATTGGTTGATTATTATGATATTTATGATTTAATTCGGTATATATATGAATTCTTTAACCCCGAACAGACAAAAAACGCCAAGAGCGTTTACCTTTGTTGAGGCAATTTTCACGATCGCAGTGATTGGAATCATGTCGGCTTTGGCCTTAACAGCGATCTCAAACGGTTCGCGTGATGCCAACAGAATTGTGGCTCGACAGCAACAAGCTGTCATACAAGAGGCTCTTAATATGTGGGAGATGGCGCAGTCTAGAGTGGGCAATACAGCTCAGGTTCGAAGTTTGGTAAATATTCAAGCCAGCTACAATGCACTCACGACGACAGAAGCGCGATTCAATCTATTGTTGCCAAATCCAGCCTCAGAAGATCCCAACCAAAAGGAAGGTTACATCGATCAATCAACGGCTGATCACTTTTTAGCGTACCGGGAAAGCTCTGATCAATTGCACTCCTCAGCACTTAAAGGAGCCAAACAATATTTAGTTCTCTCAAATTGGGCAACGGGCAGCTTTCCCAAGGTCGAAATGGTGGATCAACCCTAGCTCGAGTGACACCTCCATTTAAATCATGAACATGAACTTAAAGCAGGACGCAAAACGAAGACGCTGCGGCTTTTCTATGGTGGAGATGATTGCCTGCGTAGCTATCCTCGGAATCATCTCCTTCCTAGCAATTCCGTCTCTCACTCGGATGCGCAGCGAAAGCGAACGGAATCTCGCTATCGCACGGGCAGAAGCCTTGAATATGGGCATGTCCACTTATCTTCAAGTGGTCGGTCGCAGCCAAGCCGCAACGAATTGGGGAACAGCCAACTCTTCCACGACAGAGAACGCCCGCCGATATTCGCTCATTCAACCTTACGTGGCTTACTCTGAAACGTCTTTAACTCTATTTTTACCTCAAGGCTACACGGCCAATCTGCCCAAGAGCATCACAGCAATGACGAAGTCCGAGCTTCGAGATGCCAGTAACCTGCAAATTTTCTACTAACTAAATGTTCGCCTTCAGTCAGCGCCAAGAAACCAGTCCTCGTGTTGAGCAAGCACGCCAGGATAAGCATGGCTTTTCGCTGACTGAAATGATCGCCACGATATCAATGCTGGCCATTCTCGTAGGCATTGCCTTGGTGATGCTCAATGGGGCTTTTGATAGCTCGAAAGAAAACATGGCCATCAACAGATTAGAAATGGTAAACAAGGCCTTGAATTCATACATGACCAATGTAGCAGAGATTGTTTGGCCTGAAAATACGAGTTCAACCAGTGATGAATTGACCATCTTAGCAGGGCTTAGGCACCGCTCTTCCGACAAAAATAAAATCATTGTAGGCAGCCCCTTTATTGATCCAAACTACAATCCCAAAGCATCAAGCGATTTGAGCACATTTCGCCTCCGTTGGGCAGGTAAACGTTTTGAACTGCTACGTCCAGGCGTTTCCGGAACAGGAGTAAACATTCCATTCGATGGCAGCGATATGGGAGGTAATCCGCCTAACGTCGATCCTTCCAAAGTCTTTGGCAAATAAGCTTTTTTTACTTCATGTCCGCCACGCTTACATCTCAAGCTGAATCAAACTTACAATCCTTTGGAGACACGCGTATTCCTGCTACAAAGACTAATGAACTGAAGCACTCTGCGATACTTTCCATCGAAGGACTGGCTCTGCAATACAAGCTAATCCCTGTTAACCTCCTCCGCGAAAGCTGCACGCCTGAAGCTGAAAAAATCGTCCGCAAACTCGGCCGTGTTCCTTATGTGGCAGATCCATGGCTTCCAGTTACTACGCTTGGCCCGATCTTGGTCATGGCTCACCACAATCCGCGTGCGGTTGACACATGGGGTGTTCCCAGCTTTTTAGTGATTCGTATTCTTATCAGTGCTGAGCAATACCAAAAGACCCGCAAGGATTTAGTCGAACGTCTGGGTCAATTACCCATCGCACAACAGAACAAAATGGAATCCATCACGCCTCCTCGGTTTGATGAAATGGGATATGAAGGAGCCTTCAATTGGCTCGTGGAAAACTATCCTTATGATCCCGTTGAAATAACCAAGCTCAAAGGTTTCTATATAACCCAGAAGGAAAAAAATCCTGAACTCGGAATCAATCATTTTAACATTGTTCAACGCAATTTAGGGATCGCTCTAAATTACCTTGTTTCAATGGGGCGTTCTCCTTGTTTCTCTGCACAAGAGGCTCAGCGTCAAAAATTTTTCCCACTGCCATTGCTAGAGAGACATAATGTTTACCCACTGCATATTGGCAAGAATGCCATCTTCATGCTCAGTGAGCACCTAGATAGTTACGCCTTCGAAGATGAATGGCTGAGCATGGGCAACCCTGCTGTCAAAGTCATTACCGTGCTTGCCGATCCAGCAGGCATCCGAGATGCGATTAATCGAGCAGGAGCCACCTTTGATGCCAGCGGTGTGATGAAGATGGATACGGCGAACATGACCGCCTCCGTCAATGAGAACATCACCGAGATCAATCCCGATGACATGTTGCGGATCAATCCAGCCAGCCCTGCTCACAGTGCTGAAGAATTGGTGCAATGGGCTTTATTTACGGCCATCCGTTGTCGCGCATCTGACCTTCACTTAGAAAAGTATTACAATCTGGTGCGCTTCCGTGCGCGGATGGACGGTAACATGAGAACCATCCTCACGGCTCCAGAGACCATGCTTCAGCGTTTTGTGGCTCTTCTGAAAAACTACGCCGGCATGAATCAAAGCCGACAAGAAGCTCAGGACGGACGCTTCGCCCTCAGCGTTGGCAATCGTCGCATTGATGTTCGTGTCGCGGCAGTCCCGACTCGACGCGAGTTTCAAAAGGTTATCATGCGTTTCTTGGATAAGCAGGACGGCATTAAGAGACTCAGTGATTTCAACCTCGGTCAGCGACAGGTAGATATTTTAAACCGCACCATGTCTCGGGACCAAGGCCTTATCCTTGTAACTGGCCCGACAGGATCTGGTAAAACGACCACGCTCTACGCGCTCATTAACAGCGTGAATGATGAGAGTGTGAATATTCAGACCATTGAAGACCCGATCGAGTATGAGATCGAAGGCATTAACCAAACTCAAATCAATCCACATTACGGACTCGATTTCGCCAATGGTTTGCGCGCTCTTCTACGCGCTGACCCAGACATCATTTTAATTGGTGAGTCTCGTGATGCGGAGACGGCCAACTCAGCAGTGAATGCAGCGCTAACAGGACATCTGGTTTTAACGACTCTGCATGCGAATGATTCTCTGCGAGCCGTTTCTAGACTCATGAGCATGGGCGTGGAAAAATACATGCTTGCAGACTCATTAGCACTTTCTCAGGCTCAGCGACTCGTGCGCAGGCTTTGCACCTACTGTAAAAAGCCCATGAATGTGTCCCAGGACATTCAGAACATGATGGCTAAGCAGAACGTCATCTCTCAACCTCTAACACACCCGATCTTCGTCGCCTCAGGTTGCAAAGAATGCCACAATACAGGTTATGCTGGACGAGTGGCACTCATGGAAATCTGTGAGATCAGCAATGAGTTACGGGACCTAATCGAGGAAGCAGCACCCATGTCAGCCATGCGTGCTGCGGCTTTCAAAAACGGCTTCTTTTCTCTTTATCAAGAGGGTCTTATGCAAGTCTTGGCTGGGCACACCAGCCTTGATGAAATCAAGTGCCTTTCTTACACCGCTTTAACCTAATTTAACGACTCAAACAAGCAGAGCCCGTATGAGCACAATCCCAACCCAATACAGCAACAGTCCAAGATTTCGCGGACGTGTGCTTGTCATTGATGATGAGTCACATGTCTTATCCATTGCAACCATGATGCTTACTTCACAAGGCTTCGACGTTGTTCCCAGTGAATCGGGCGACCAAGGCGTGGAACTGCTACTTAATAGCATGCATACGGAGCAACAGATTAACGCGGTCGTTCTTGATCTTACCATGCCTGGTGGTTTATCTGGGTTTGATGTTTTAGAACAGTTACTGGAAATCTCGCCCTATCTACCAGTCATCGCCTGCAGTGGATACTTTCAGGAAGATGCCCGTGAGCTCTGTCAGTCAATCGGCTTCGCTGATGTGTTGCAAAAGCCTTACACTCTAGAGCACCTCTGTGACACGGTTCGTCTTCATCTCGCACGAGATCGTCAGCTAGCATGAAATTAAAAATCTCCATTGCCAAACGATTCATGGCACTTGGTGTCATGGTCACGTTCATAAGCGTGTTTGTGACAGCTGCTGCTTTCATTTGGCAGGAGTTTCTTATTTTGCGCATGTCGCAACGCTCCTATTTGGGTTCCATTGTAAGAGCTTCCCAATATGAACTAAGCACTCAAGGGCTGACTCCGGCTATGATTTCCGCGGCCAGCAGCCTTCACCGCGATGCCGTCTTACATCTGCAAATGCGACTGCAAGTGGTTGATGTTCCCAGCATGATTCAGGAGTTAGGATTGAGAGTTGAGATTGCTGCTCCACAAACAAAAACCAATGGGCTTGCGAACTCCATCATCAACAAAATGCCTTACGTCGTGATTCACGAAACAGCTTTAGCCAAAACCCCGCTTGAGCCAGATCCTCACGACGTGCATAACATTGTCTATCGCGTTATGGCTGGTTCTTCTGTCGTTATAGGAGACCCTCCCCTTTCTTTTAAAGCTAGCTTTTCAGAAAATACTGAATGGCTCATTTCGGGAGGCCCCCTGCTAGATCGTGAAGGTAAAATCGTCGGGGTTTTGCTAGCTCGCCAGCCTTTAGTTCAAATCAGACACCTGCTGACGGCACCAAGACTCATGGTACCTTTGTTAGGATGCATGGTTGGCATGTTGCCAGCTTTTCTCGGTTTCTTTCTTTTAGGTCGCAGCATTACTGCAAAAACAAAGGCTCTCATGCATGGTTTGCATGCTCTGCGATTGGGTAATCTGAATCACCGAATGGCAGCCAAAGGCTTTGATGATCTGGATCATTTACAAGCCTCTTTCAATGCCGCTTTAACTCATTTCCAATCGGAAGACTTAAAAAGACAGCAGACCCTTACCGATTACATCACAGCTAAAAAACAAGCCGAAACTGCTGTAGCTGCAAAAGGTGACTTCTTGGCCAATATGAGTCATGAAATCAGAACTCCAATGAATGGCATCATTGGTACAACTTCCCTTCTCTTTGAAATGGGACTGGACCCTGAACAGGAAGAACTCGTTCGCATGATTCGCGGCAGCGGCGAATCACTTTTACATCTGATCAATGACATCCTCGACTTCTCCAAAATCGAGTCTGCTAAAATGGAAATTGAAGACGCACCTGTGGAAATGGAGAAACTCATTGCCGAAGTGGCTGATGTCTTCTCCTATCGAGCTGCCGAAAAAGGGATCGAATTAAACTTCCATGTCGATGCCGCGCTACCACGTCTATTCTGTGGAGATTTCCAGCGAGTAAAGCAGGTTCTAGTCAACCTTGTCGGCAATGCCATCAAGTTTACTGAAAAAGGGGAGATTCTCATTCTTGCCCGCCAAATCAGCCGCCAAGGCAAAGAGGGGGACATCGCACACCTGCATTTCTCGGTTCGGGATACAGGCATCGGCATTCCGCCTGACAAGCTGAGTGGTCTTTTTCAGGCCTTTGTTCAGGCCGACACCAGCACCACGCGAAAATATGGCGGCACAGGCCTAGGTCTAGCCATCAGCAAAAAGCTTTGCCGCCTCATGGGAGGAGAAATTAGTGTCGTCAGCGAAGAAGGTCGGGGCTCAGATTTCTTCTTTGAATTACCGCTTCGCATCGCTCCAGATGTCGAAGGACGCGAGGAAGAACTTGCCTGGATTGATACAATCAAAGATCGTCGAATCGTTTACCATAGTCCATACTCGACCACCCAACAAATCATCCAGCAGACTCTCCATCAATGGGGAACTGCTGGGATCACGCAGCCTAGAGTCAATCTCTCACCGACTGAACTAGCGCGTGATTTTGAAGATGCGGCGATCTTCATCTTTGATGCCAGCGAGCATCTTCCTGAAACGTCTCGTCAAATCACTCAAGTGGCCACATCCAAAGGAGTGGCTATTATCTTGCTATTGCCCTACACGCTGTGGAAGCTGCGGGATCAATATGCACCACCAGATAACCATCGTTTCATCAAATTAGCCAAACCTGCAAAACGACGAGATCTTCTGCGCTCGCTCGCTGAGTTGATTCGCAGGCCGCGCAACGTCTCCAATAACCAACCCTTAGGCCTACGACGGCCAAACTCTCCCATGCTACAGCCAATGATGGCCACACAGCCAGTCCCTCAATCAATAATCCACCCGCAAGCTGTCATCGTCGAATCGCAATCTTTGACCGACGAGGTTAAAGGAGAGTTTACACAAAACAGAGCTGGGGCCGCAGGCCATGACGCACACATCTCTCAATCCACCAATCGCGCCATTGCAACAGCCGCTCATGCTCATGGAGATAGTTTTGCCAAAAGTCATCCAGCACGAATTCTGCTCGTCGAAGATCAACCCTTAAATCAAAAGATCGCCGTCATGCTGCTTCAGCGTTTGGGGTATACTGGAATTGATGTTGCCAATAACGGACAAGAAGCCGTCAGCATGATGGTGAGCGCCGGGTATGACTTGATATTCATGGATCTCCAGATGCCCGTTATGGGGGGCATCGACGCTACTAAAGGTATTCGTGGCAACTTTAATCTCAGAAACCAACCAGCCATTATTGCCATGACAGGACATGCGCTAACGGGTGTAAAGGAAGAGTGCAAAGAAGCTGGCATGAATGCGTTCTTAACAAAACCTGTCAGCCTGGACGACTTCCGCCGCACCATTCCTGCCTGTTTGGAAAAAGGGGCTGCCATGAGGCCCCTGACATTGTAAGCCTGGAGCAACTCAAGTGCTTTGGATGTGGATGTGCATTCCCGATAGCGCTCGGTGCGTAAAAGCGCTTCACAAACATCGTTGGTATCGCGTAACATCCATCACTAACCATGAAACGCCTTTTCTTAGCCGCTGCGCTGCTTTCGTCTCTATACATTTCACATTCGTCATTCGCGGCGGAGCCACTGCGCGTCTTCATCCGCGCTGGCAAAAAATCCCACGGCCCAGGGGCGCACGATTTCCCGCAATTCCTCAAGGAATGGGTGCCCATGCTCAATGGACGCGGTATGAAGTGTGAAGGTAGCCTCGAATTCCCAACCAAGGAGCAACTTGATAAGACCGATGTCCTCATCCTTCATTCGCAGGAGGCTGGGAACATCCAGATCGGCGACGAGCGGAAGAATCTGATGGAGTTCCTCGCCCGTGGCGGCGGCATCGTGACAATCCATGCGGCGGCGGTGTCAAAGGATCACGACTGGTTCAAGACGATCATCGGCGGCTCATGGCATTTTGGGCAGACGAAGTGGCTTGAGGCCCCGATGAGCCTCTACTTCACCGATCATGACAACGCGATCACGAAGGACATCAGCAACTTCGACATCGACGATGAGATCTACTACGATATGGATTTGCTGCCCGAAGCCAAGATCCTCGCTGCCGCTTACACACCGAACACTCCGCAGCTCAAAGGCGGCAACAAAGAAGCCCAGGCCCGCGCCGCCGAGGCCGTGGCGAAAAAGAAGGCCGTGAACATCTACGACATCCAGCCGCAGGTGTGGACCTATGAGAAGGAACAATATCGTGCCTTCACCTGCATCCCCGGCCACTATCACCGCAACTTCAGCCACAACGGCATCCGCACCCTGATCCTCCGCGGCATCGCCTGGGCCGGAAAGCGGGAAAACGTGGACGAACTCTGCAAACCGGCCGAGCTGGGCGATGCGTTGCACTACGTCGAAGGTGGCTGCCCGAGCCCGCAGGAACTGCCGAAGGCGCTCGAAGTGCATCCTGAGTTCAATCTCACGCTCGTCGCCTCCGAGCCGCTGATCAATAAGCCCATGAACATCGACTGGGATGAAAAAGGCCGCCTATGGGTCGTCGAAACGCCGGAATATCCAAACGGCCTCCGCCAGTCGAATGTGGAGGCATGGAAGGACAGCGGCGCCAACCAGCCCGGCCACTACGATCGCAAACCGCTCGATTGCGTCTCCATCCTTTCCGACACAAATGGCGACGGCGTCATGGACAAAAAAACCGTCTTTGCCAATGAGATCGAGCTGGCCACCAGCAGCGTGTTCTACAAAAACGGCGTCATTGTCTGCGCCGCGCCCGATGTGTGGTTCTTCGAGGACACGAACGGCGACGACAAGGCCGACAAACGCACCAAGCTCTACACCAACCTCGGCAACCGCGACACGCACGCCGTCATCAACAACATGCGCTGGGGCCTCGACGGCTGGGTTTATGCCACGCACGGCTACAGCAGCACCGACGATGTGAAATCTGGCGATGGCAGCAAGGGCTTCGGCCCCATCGGCGCCGGTATCGTGCGCTTCAAGCCGGACGGGAGCGCTTTCGAGCAATACGCCAGCCGCGGCGGCAACACCTGGGGTCTCGACATCACCAGCGACGGCCAGGTCTTCTACACGCAGCCGACAAGCGGTAATCACTTCATCCACGTCGTGCTGCCGGAGTATGTACTGGCGAAAGGCAAGCTGCCAGGTGTCAGCGGCACAAACGCCATGCTGCCGAAAGAGCCGACATATCCCGCCATGCATTGGGAGCAGCAGGCCTATGTACAGATCGACCAGGTTGGCAGCTACACCGCCGCCGCTGGTTGTGCGATTTATGAAGGTGGTGCCTGGCCCGCGAAGTGGAACTACGGCTACTTCACCACCGAGCCCACGCTGAACATCGTCAGTCACTTCATGGTCGAGCCCGATGGCGTCACCTACAAAGCGAAGCGCGAGCCCGGCCGCGAGCAGACCGAGTTCATCCGCAGCCAAAACCTGTGGTTCCGCCCCATCGAGAACCGCGTCGGCCCCGATGGCGCGCTCTACGTCGTCGATTTCTGCAATCAGGCCGTCATCCACAACGACACCCGAGGCCCCACCCACGGCCCCGCCAACGCCGCCGTCCGCCCCGACCGCGATCACTACTACGGCCGCATCTGGAAGGTGCAGCACAAGCAGGCGAAGAAGGTCGCCGCCACAGCCTATCGAAACAAGCCGGAGTCAAGTGGTGGTCAAGGCAGTCAAGCCTTGCGGGCCTATGAAGCCGCCAAACAGGCTACAAGCCCTGAGCAGATCTTCAAAGACTACGCCGCCGCTCAAGATGACTGGACCCGCAGCGCTCTGATCGCCGCTGCATCTGACAAACCTGCCGAAGTCATCGCCGCCGCTCTGTCATCCTCCTCGCCCGAGGCGCTTTCCAACTTCGTCAGCGCCCTTCTTTCCGCCGCGCTGCCCGCGAATGCCGAGAAACTCATCACCGCCTGCGCCAACACCGATGCTAAAGCTGATCCGGTGAAGAACGCCATCCTTCGCGGCATCGCCACGAGCATGAACGAAGCTCCCGAGATGTCTCCCGCCCTCACAGGGGCTTTGAAGAAGCTTCTCGGCCAATCCGCGCTCGCGGCGGCTACCTTACCACTCGTAACGAAGTGGGACAAAGGCGGCGTTCTGGCAAAAGATGTTCAAGAACAGCTTGAGAAGTATGTGAGTGATCTCAGTAGCGAGTCAGCACCCATCGTGGATCGTATTACTGCTGCCAAAGCAGTCATTGCAGTCGGTGGAGAAGCGAGAACTTATATTGGAACTCCTCTGCAAAGCAGCCAGAGCCCTGATGAATTGAAGCTGGCTATGATCGAAGCCCTTGATGAAGTTGGAGATGTATCCCCGCTCGTTTCGTCCTTCAAAGCACTCAAGCCAGCTCTCCAACAAAAAGCCTTCGAAACCATCCTCAAGCGCCCCGAGGCCACCGGAGCCCTTCTCGATGCCGTGAACGCTGGCAGCATCGACCGCGCGATTTTTGCCCCCGGTGATGTCGCACGTCTGCGCTCGCATCCGAACAAACAGATCGCCAAACGCGCCAACGACCTCTTTAAGGTCAATAACGCCGCGAAGGATGCCATCATCGCTAAACTCGTGCCGGAGGTCGAAAAGCCAGGCAATGCCGCGCAGGGCAAAATGCTCTTCACTGCCGCCTGCGCCGTCTGCCACAAACTCGGCGACATCGGCGTCGCCGTCGGCCCGCCGTTGGATGGCATGGGAGCGCATGGACCGGCCGAATTGCTCATCCACATCGTCGATCCGAACCGCGAGGTCGATCCCAGCTTCTGGGCCTTCAACATCACCACGAAGAAGGGCGAAGTGCTTCAGGGCGTCGTCACCAGTGAAAACAGCGCCACCGTCACGCTCGCCACGCAGGTCGGTGTGCGCGAGGTCGCGAAGAGCGACATCGACAAGCGCGAAAACACCCGCCGCAGTCTTATGCCGGAAGGTCTCGACGCCCTCGGCCCCGAGTCGTTGCGCAACATCCTCGCCTACATCTGCGGCGATGCGATGAAGCAGTTCCGCATCCTCCACCTCGCCGACGCCTTCACCGCCGACAGCCGCGACGGTGTTTTCGCTAGCGCGAAACCCGAAGGTGGTCGCGTGAAGCTCAATAAGTTCGGCAATGTGAAAGTCGAAGGCGTGCCCTTCTTCATTCAGGATCCCACGAAAAGCTCCACCGGCGGCAGTTTGATCGTGCTTAAAGGCGGCCCTGGTAAGGAGAACCACTCGCAGACCTTCCCCGCGAAGGCCGAGGTGGCCATCAACGTTGCCGCGAAGCGTCTGCAACTGCTCAGTGGCGTCTCCGGCTGGGGCTGGCCTGCTGTGCAGGTCGAAGCACCCGCACTCAAAGCCACCGTCATCTATGAAGGCGGCGAGAAGGAAGAATTCACTTTCCTCAACGGCATCCACTTCAGCGATTATATACGCCCCGTCGAAGTTCCCGGCTCCAAAGGTATCGAAGGCCTCGCCGACGGCCAAGAGCCGCGCCTACTTACGCTCGAGCTCACGAAGAAAGCCGTCGCGAAGACTTTGATCCTCGAAAGCCCCGCCGGAAACAAAACGCCGCCGGTCATCATCGCGATCACAGCGGACATCGAAGGCAAAGGACCAGCTCCACTTGATGGCGATGTTTCCAAACGCCCGTCGCCAGCCAAAGGCAAAGGCAAGGCCCAAGCAGCCGCTCAAGTCGGCCCCGCAGCTCCTGATTCGCCGAAACAAGGCGGTCAGGGTGATGGCCCGCTCGTTCCTGCTGCACTCGTGAATTGGGAAGCTGGCAAAACGCGCATCCTCGTCATCGGCGGAGGCTCCTCGCACAACTTCAAAGACTTCTTCGGCACCACCGATGTCACTACGCTGAAAGCCGCCGGCTTCACCGTCCACTACACCGAAGACCGCGATCAAGCCGCCGCCGAACTCGCCAACGCCGATGTGGCCATCATCAGTGTGAACCGCAAATTCTTCGACACCGCCGCCTATCGCAAAGCCCTCTTTGACTTCGCCGCTGCGGGCAAAGGTATCGTCATGCTCCACCCTGGTACCTGGTATGGCTTCCCTGGCTGGCCGGAGATCAATGCTCAAATTGTTGGCGGTGGTTCGCGTGGCCACGACAAGATCCATCCCTTTGACGTGACCGCCGTGAAGGCTGATCACCCCGTTATGGCGAGTGTCCCACCGAGCTTCAGTGTCGAAGACGAACTGTATTACGTGAACGCTGAGCCCAACAAAACCCCACCCGGAACTGCCAAGATCACCGTGCTCGCTGAAACCAGCCCAAGCGACAAATACAAGGCCTCACACCCCAGCATCTGGATCACCGAGCACCCGAAAGCCAAGATCGTCGGCATCGCCCTCGGTCATGATGCTCGCGTGCATGATTTGAAGCCCTACCAGCAGCTCATCATCAACGCCGCGAAGTGGAGCAGCGGGAAGTAATCATTGCGCTAGAACAACCAAAAAAAAGCCCCCAGCTAATGATACAGCTGGGGGCTTTTGTTTTTATCTGATATCAGTTTGGCCTTGAAGATGGCCTACTTGCTGTTCTCGGCGAACTGCGCATCAAAGATGATCTTGCTCGAGGGGAAATCCAGTTTCTTGACGAAAGCAGCCGACTCGGTGGCACCGAATTCACGGTCCATGGCACCGTCTTCCCATTCCACACTCAGCGGACCAGCATAGTCGATGTCATTGAGCGCACGAATGATCTTCTCAAAGTTGATGTTCCCACGGCCAACGGACTTGAAATCCCAATAGCGGCTTGGCTTGTGGAAATCCACATGGCCACCGAAGACACCAGCTTCGTCACCCAGACCCCAAGCTACGTCCTTCATGTGAACGTGAAAGATACGATCATGGAATTTGCGGATGAATTTCACATAGTCCACGCCCTGGTAGCCAAAGTGGCTTGGGTCATAGTTGAAGCCAAAAGCCGGATGGTAATCTACTGCCTGTAAAGCGCGCTCGGCACTGGCGATGTCGAAAGCGATTTCCGTCGGATGCACTTCCAGAGCGTAGCGAATGCCAAGCTTCTGGTATTCATCAAAGATCGGCGTAAAACGCTTCGCAAAGTCAGCGTAACCAGCGTCAATTTGACCAGGGAGATTGGGCGGGAAAGAGTAGCACAGATGCCAGATCGAGCTACCAGTGAAACCATTCACGACACTCACTCCAAAGCGCTTGGCTGCATGTGCCGTCTTGATCAATTCGTCTGCGGCGCGTTGGCGCACGCCCTCGGGCTCGCCATCACCGTAAATGTAGGCAGGTAGAATCTGAGCATGACGCGGATCAATGTTATCGCAGACAGCCTGTCCTACGAGATGAGCCGAGATGGCGTGGCATTGCATGCCAGCTGACTT
>Ga0164294_10000570_pt1 | contig 35106 bp, 38 predicted proteins | sample GEODES005metaG_FD_111479 | JGI IMG/M metagenome (GOLD analysis project Ga0164294, IMG submission 111479) | Oligotrophic lake water microbial communities from Sparkling Lake, Wisconsin, USA - GEODES005 metaG | ecosystem: Environmental > Aquatic > Freshwater > Lake | place: USA: Sparkling Lake... | reverse complement strand
GGGCCGGAACAGCCGCTGCGCCTGTCCTTGCTGGTGCCAGCCGGGTCGGAATTTCAGGCGCTGGCCGAAACGCTGGCGGCTAATCTGCAGCCGCTGGGCATCAGCCTGGCCGTGCAGCGTGCGCGCCCCGGTGGTTTTGCCGCAGCGCGGCGCAGCGGCGCGGCCGATCTGGCGCTGGTTGAACAGACGGCGCGTGTGGCCGATGTGGTGGCGCACCTGGACCAATGGCGCTGTGGCCGGGTGCGTCCGTGCAGTGCGGCTGCTGATCGCCTGCTGGATGACGCGGCGGCGGCCGGCAATGATCTCACCGCGCGGCAGGCGGCAGCGGCAGCGGCGGAAGCGGCATTGATGGCCGATCCGGCGTTCATTCCGCTGCTGCGGCCGGTGCGCTGGGCGCTGGTGGCGAATGAACTGTCAGGGTTCCAGGCCAATCTGCTCGGGCGTCATCCGTTGGGCCGCATTGCCGGCGATGGCCGCTGAGCCTGCAACCTTTGGCTGGCCTGCTGCGAAGTTCCGGCATGTCCACGCGCGTCTGCAGCCATGACCAGTGATGAGGCCACATTGGCCCGGCTGATGCGCGCGGCCCAGGCCGGCGATGCCCTTGCCTATCGCCAGTTGCTGGGGATGGCGGCACCGCTGCTGATGCGCTGGTTCCGGCGCAAGGTGGCGCCGGCTGATCTTGATGATCTGGTGCAGGATACGCTGCTGGCCGTGCACCAGCGCCGGGCGAGCTGGGATCCGGCGCGGCCGTTCCTGCCGTGGCTGGCAGCGATCGCGCGCTATCGCTGGGTGGATCGCCTGCGCCGCGCCCGGGTGCGCGATGCCGATGCATTGTTCGATGATATCGCGGTGGAATCGGGTGAAGCGGCGCTGATCGGCCGGCTGGGCTGTGATCGCCTGCTGGGGATGCTGCCGGGGCCCCAAGCCGCTGCCATCCGCGCCGTGAAGATCGAGGGCTTGAGCGTGATCGAGGCGGCGGCGCGGCTGGGCCAATCGGAATCGATGATCAAGGTGAATGTGCATCGCGGCCTGAAACGCATGGCCGCGGCGGTGGACGAGGATAGGTGATGGCTGAGTTTTCTCTCAACCAGCCGCTGGAGGCGCTGATGGATCGGCTCGCGGCCGATGTCGCGCCGGTGCAGCCGCTGGAGGACCGGCCCACCATGCTGGTGCTGGCCGCACTGTTGCTGGTGGCGGCGGTGCTGATGCTGGCCTCGCTGGGGCTGCGGCCCGATCTGATGGCCGGGCAGCCGAACCCGATGTTCCTGCTGCGCTGCGGCACGTTGGCGGTGCTGGGGCTGGTGAGCGTGGTCGCCGTGTTGGCCCAGGCCCATCCCGGCGTGGGCCGCAGCAATGCCGGCTGGAAAGTGGCGGCGGCGATGGCGCTGCTGTTTCCGCTATCGGGCGCTATCATGGCGCTGGATCAGCCCGACCATGCGATGGCAATGGCCGGAGCGGCCAGCGGCTTGGAATGCCTGCGGATGAGCTTGGCTACCGCCAGCCTGTGTGCCGTGCCGATGGTGCTGCACCTGCGGCGCGGTGCGCCGGTGGCGCCGCAGCGCGCTGGCCTGCTGGTTGGCATGGCCGCGGGCAGCCTGGGCGCGCTCACCTACAATCTGCACTGCCCCTATGATTCGATGGTCTATACCGGGCTGTGGTACGGGCTGGCGGTGGGCATTGCCGCGGTGGCGGGGCGCCTGGTGGTGCCCCGCCTCGTGCGCTGGTAGCGGTTCAGCACTGCTTGACGGTGGCGCGGCCGATCTCGCGGCCGGCCAGTGCGCCGGCACCAGCAACCAGCGCCGGCTCGCCGACATTGCCGCCCAGCAGGGCCGTGCCGACACCGGCAATCACCGCACCGGCAACGGCGCCGCGGGCCTTGGCCCGCTTCTTGGCGCGCTGGCACTGGGCCAGGCTGTTGTACTGCTTGCCGTTGTATTCATACAGCGTCGGCTGGCCCTGCTGGGCAAAGGCCGGCGTGACAGCCGGCAGCATCAGGCCCAGCGAAACCGCGAGCATCAGGGGGGTGCGCATCATCATTCTCCTCTTGCACGGCCTGTGAACCAGGGCGCATGCTTGGTGGGTTAACCGTGGGCGCACTTTCTGGTTACACCAAGCGTTACCCTAAGGTTCAGCCGATGTTCAAGCTGGCAGGTGAAAGGTGAATTCATGATGAAGCAGATGATCTTTCCGGCCCTTGCCCTTCTGGCCAGTGCGCCGGCCTTCGCCCAGCCTGCCGGACCGGCAGACGCGTATGTGCCCGAAATGCGCGACGCCGTTGCCGCCGCCGCGCTGCCGCCGCCCGCGATGGACGCGCGCCTGATGCCGACCGCCGCCGATGCCGCCGCGCTGCCGCCCGGCTGGAAGCCGGCCACGGCGCAATCCTGGCAGCAGCAGGCACCGGTGATGCCGGCCGTGCAGCAACAGGGCTGGCAACAGGGTTGGCAGCAACCGCCGCCGGTGCAGGTGGTGCACACGCGCACGGTGGTGCCGGTGCCGGTGCCGGTCGCCTATGGCGGTTGGGGTGGCCCGGCCTATGGCGTGCCGATTGGCTGGGGTGGCGGCTGGAACAGAGGTTGGAACCGTGGTTGGAATCGAGGCGGCTGGAATGGCGGCTGGGGCCCGGGCGTGGTGATTGGCGGCGGCTTTGGCGGCGGCTGGGGTGGCGGTCGCGGCTGGGGCCGGTGCCGCGGTACGGGCGGCGGCGCGCTGGTGGGCGGCATTGCCGGCGCCAGCATCGGCTATGGCCTGGGCAATCGCTGGGATCGCACGCCGGGCGTGATCATCGGCGGCCTGGTTGGCGCGCTGGCTGGCAGCGCGATTGAGCGTTCAGGCTGCTGAGGCGGTAATCGCGGCCAGAAAGGCCGGCCCCCAGCTTTCCAGCTTCACCGCGCCGACGCCGGGGATGCGGGCCATGTCGGCCATGCTTTGCGGGCGGCGGGCGGCCATGGCGCGCAGGGTTGCATCGGCAAACACGATATAGGGCGGCACCCCGGCATCGGCGGCGAGTTGCCGGCGCAAGCTGCGCAGTTCCTCGAACAGGCCGCGATCTTGCGGGGCGACCTCGGCCGCGCTGCTGCTGCTGGCTTTGGCTGCCCGGCGTGGCTCCACCTGTTTCAGGTTGATTGCCACTTCGCCCTTCAGGATCGGCCGCGCGGCGGGGCCCAGCACCAGGCCACCATGCTGGGGATCGCGCTCCAATGCGTCGATGGCTTCAAGCTGGCGGGCCAGGCTTTTCCACTGATCGGCGGGCCAATCCTTGCCGATGCCGAACACGCTCGAACGGTCGTGGCCGAATTTCTGCACTTTCTCCGTCGCCTTGCCGCCCAGCACCTCGATCAGGTGCCCGGTGCCAAAGCGCTGCCCGGTGCGATACACCGCCGAAAGCAGCTTGCGTGCGGCTTCGGTGGCATCCAGCAATGTGGGCGGGTTCAGGCAATTGTCGCAGTTACCACAGGTGGCCGGCGCGGTTTCGCCGAAATAGCGCAGCAATTCCTGCCGCCGGCAGCCGGCGGTTTCCAGAAAAGCGATCAGCGCGTTCATGCGGCGGGCTTCGTTGGCCTTGTGGGCATCACTGCCATCGCCGGCCGCGATGAAGCCGCGCAGCCGGGCGACATCCTCGCCGCCCCAGATCAGGTGTGCCACGGCCGGATCGCCATCGCGCCCGGCGCGGCCGGTTTCCTGATAATAGGACTCGATCGATTTGGGCAGGCCGGCGTGCACCACGAACCGCACATCGGGTTTGTTGATGCCCATGCCAAAGGCGATGGTGGCACACATCACCATGTCTTCGCTTTTCACGAAATCCGCCTGGTGCCGGCTGCGGATGCCGGCTTCCAACCCGGCATGATAGGGCCGGGCGCGGTAGCCGGCTTCCACCAGCCAGTCGCAGATTTTTTCGGTGGCCGCACGCGTGGGCGCATAGATGATGCCGGCGCGGCCGGCCTGCCCAGCCATGAAGGCCAGCAACTGGCGATGCAGATTGTCGCGCCCCACCACGTCATAGCGGATGTTGGGCCGGTCAAAGCCGGAAAGCGTGATGCGATCGCTGGCAATGCCCAGCTGCAGCGCGATATCGGCGCGGGTCTCGCGATCGGCGGTGGCGGTGAGCGCAATGCGCGGCACGCCGGGCAGGGAACCACAAAACGGCTTCAGGCGGCGATATTCGGGGCGGAAATCATGGCCCCACTGGGAAACGCAATGGGCTTCGTCGATGGCGATCAGGGCGATTTCCGTGCGCTGCACCATCTGACCGAAACCATCCGACAGCGCGCGTTCGGGAGAGACATAGAGCAGATCAAGCTGGCCATCGACAAAGTCGCGCCACACCTGGCCGCCATCGGCCGATTGGCTGTTCAATGTGCCGGCGCGTACGCCCTGGGTGTGCAGCGCCTGCACCTGATCTTCCATCAGCGCGATCAACGGCGATATCACCAGCGCCGTGCCGGGCCGCACCAAGGCCGGCACCTGATAGCACAGCGATTTACCCGCGCCGGTGGGCATGATCGCCAGCGCGTCGCGGCCAGCAATCACGTCGCTGATGATCTGTTCCTGGGGGCCGCGGAATTCGGCGTGGCCGAACACACGGTGCAGGATTTCATGCGCACGCTGCAAGCTGTCAGTGGCGGCAAAGTCGGCGGGCGCAAAGGGCATGGCGCACCCATATCAGACCTCTTGCCAATGGCCACCGCCTCTGCCACCAGCTGCGCCAAGAAAATTGCCTTGGGGTCGTCGGCATATGCGTCTGATTTTGCTTGCGGTCCTGGCTCAGGCGGTTGCCCTGCCTGAGGCGCCTGCCGCACAGCCCCCTGTGGCCGAGGCCTCGCCCGCCGTGTCGCTGTTGCCGGCGCTGACCATGCTGAAGCTGGAAATGGTCGATGGCGTGTCCACCCGGACCACCAAGCGCGGTGACCGCTTTGCCATCAGGCTAGCCGAAGCCATCGACCTTCCCGGCATCAGCCTGCCGGCCGGCACCACCGGCCATGGCGAGGTCGTGCATGCCCAGAAGGCGGGCGCCGCCGGCCGCGCTGGCGAGCTGATCCTGGCGGCGCGCTGTCTTGAGGTGAAGGGTGTCTGCCTGAAGCTGCGCAGCCTCAAGGTGGCGCCGCCGCACGCCACAGAGCGCTCTGATCTGGCGCTGGCGGTGGGCGTTGCGGCCGGGCCAGTGGGCTTTCTAATCAGCGGCGGCCACCGCGACGTGGCGGCCGGCACCGCGCTCACCGCGCTGACCGCCGAGAACACGCCGTGGCCACCCCAGCCCGTCGCACCTCAAGTTCAACAACAGGAGCCCAAACCATGAAGATTATTCTGCCCGTTGCCGCCGCCCTCGCCGCCTTGGCCAGCCCGGCAATCGCGGCCGAACCGGCACCGGTGGCGCCGACTGCCATCGCAGCCCCGCCCGAAGGCAAGGGCCAGATCGTGTTCTTCCGGCGCGGCGGCATTGGCCCGCTGATTTCATGCGCGGTGTCGGAAAATGGCGCGCGGGTATCGCGGCTGCCGCCAGGCAAATATTTCGTGCTTGTCACCACGCCAGGCGCACACAGCTACACGGTGTCAAGCGAAGCCAAGGACACGCTGAACCTTGAAGTAGAAGCTGGCGAAACCCAATATGCCAAGTGCAACATCCGCATGGGCATAGTGGCGGGCCGCCCCAACCTGGCGCCGAGCACCAAGGAAGAGTTTGACAAGGGCGCCGGCAAGCTGAAGCTGGTCGAGCCTGAGGACGCCAAGGATGACGACAAGAAATAAGTTTGGCCGGGCATGACCGGCTTGCATCGGCGGTTGCCGTGGTTGCTGCCAGCAGCGCTGCTGCTGGCAGCAACCTGGATCTTGTGGACGGAATTGCGCCCGCCGGCCACCGCCGCCAACCAGCCCCGGCATAGCATTGCCATCACCGCCACGCTGCTGCCCGGTGCCGGCACCATGATCGGCCCGTTCCGGCTGGTGTCGGCGACGGCGCTGACCAGTCCGGAACAGGCGTTCGGCGGCCTCTCCGGCCTTGCCGCGCTGCCGGATGGCCGGTTGCTGGCGGTGACCGATGCCGGGGATTGGCTGTTGTTCCGCCCCGGCGCAAGCTCGGGCGAAATCGGCAGCATCACCATGCCGGGCAACGACAAGGTTGATCGCGATGCCGAAGCGATTGCCTTCACGCCCGATGGCCACACGCTGGTGAGCCTTGAGCAGCAGCACCGCATCCTTGCCTTTGCCGGCCATGGCCCGCCGCTCACGCCCGCCGGCGCGCCGCTCTACCGCACCGATACCATGGGCTGGCCGCCCAATGGCGGCGGCGAATCGCTGGCGGCTCTGGGCGATGGCAGCCTGATCTGGATTGCCGAAAATGCGGCCACAGCCGACGGCGCGCTCACCGCGCTGCTGGTGGCGCCCGCCGGCCTGACGCGCCGGATCATGATCGATGCGGTTGATGGTTTTGCGCCCACCGATGCGGTGCTGCTCGATGAAACCCACCTGTTGGTGCTACACTGCCGCTTTACTGGTGCTGAAACCGCCGCTGCGATCAGCATCGTCGATCTGGCGCCGGTGCTGGCCGGCGGCAGCGCCGCGCCCGGCCGGCTGCTGGCGCGCTGGGGGCGGGATGGCAAGTGGCCGGTGGACAATATGGAAGGCATCGCACTGGTGCGCCGCAAGACCGGGCCGCCGATTGTCTATCTGGTTTCCGACGATAATTTCTCGGCCGCGCAGCGCACGCTGCTGCTGCAACTGGAGATCATTGCGCCGCTGCGGTGACGCTGCCGGGGTGCCACATCGACCAGAAATTCGGCGCATCACCATGCTGCCATTCATTGCGCACGGCAAAGCCATGCGCCTGATAAAGGCCGACGTTGGATGGCGTGGCGGTTTCGAGATAGCAGGGCTGGCCCGCCGCCCGTGCCAGTCCGGCGCGCAGCAGGGCGCCGCCAATGCCCGTTCCCTGTGCTTCAGGGGCGACACCGATGAACTGCAGATACCAGTGCGGGCGGCGATCATGCTGATGGTCCATGGCGCCCATCAGGCCCAGCGTGCGCGGCAGGGCGGTGGTGAAGGTGGCGACAAGGCGCGGCAGGTTGGCGATCAGGCTGGTGGTGGGCAGCCCCCAGGCCCCCGGCGGTCGCCACAGCGCAGCGCCGATGATGCGGCCGTCGCTGGCGCAGGCGACATGGGCCAGGGGCAGCCGGCCATCGGCACGGGTGATCAGATCAAAGAATCGGGTCAGCCGGGCGGGGCGCCGGGCGGCATCGGGGAAGATCCAGGCCAGCGCCGGATCAGCGATGAAGGCAGCGGCCAGCACGGCGATGATGGCCGGGCGGTCTGCCAGCGCGGCGGGGCGAATCACGGGGTTGGGTCGCATGGCCGGCAGCATAAGTGATGCTGCCACAAACAAAAGCGGCCGGGCTTGGTGCCCGGCCGCCTTGGCGAATCACAAGAGCAGCGCGGCCTCAGGCGGCGGCGGTCAGCTTCTTGTTGATTTCCTTTTTCAGCTTGACGCAGCGGTCAGACAGAAGCTCGTCCTTGGTCTTGACCAGCCAGTTATCAAGGCCGCCGACATGTTCGACCGAACGCAGGCCGTTCATGGAAACGCGCAGACGCACGCCCTTGCCCAACGCATCAGACAGCAGCGTCACGTTCTGCAGGTTGGGCAGAAAGGTGCGCTTGGTCTTGTTGTTGGCGTGGGACACGTTGTGGCCAACCTGGCGGCCCTTGGCGGTCAATTCGCAAACGCGCGACATCGTTCAATCCTGTCATCAAGAATTTCGCAAATGCCAGCCCGTACGGACCAGCAACAGACCGGCGCGCATAGCGGAGGGGCGCTGCGGCGTCAACTGTTGCGCGGCCTTTCCCCTCGGCAGCCCGGCCATTTCAGCGCCTTGGCCAACGCCGTGTGCGGCAGGCCGGGCCGGGTCGCCGCGAATCGCCGCCCGGCACGCGCCCGGTTCAGGCCGCCTCCAATCGGGCACATGGCCCTTTTCTCACCGCTTTTGCCGGGCTAGACCGAAATCAACGGTGCCGAATCAACGGCGCCGGCAGGTTCGGTTCATGCCCTGGTTTGCCATTCATTGCATCGACAAGCCCGACAGCGCCGAACTGCGTGTGCAAACGCGGTCCGATCATCTGGCCCATATCAACGCCTTCAAGGATCAGGTGCTGGTTGGTGGGCCGCTTTTGCGCCCCGATGGCCGGGCCATGGGCAGCCTGCTGATCATGGAATTCGATGATCGCGATGCGGCGATCGCCTTTGCCAATGCCGATCCCTATCACCTGGCCGGGCTGTTCGAGAGCCGGTCGGTAACGAATTGGCATAAGGTGCTGCCCTAGAAGCTAAGCCCTTGCCGCTTCGCCGCGCTCGACAGCTCGGCACGGATATTGACCCCCGGCTTGGCCAGCCACTCCTGCATGGCCTGCGACAGCGGCTCCAGCGTCGCCGAACGGATCATCGCCTTGATCGGACCAATGCCGGCCGGCGTGATGGAGAGGCGCTCGACACCGAGCGCGATCAGCGCCAGTGCCTCCAGCGGCCGCCCGCCCATTTCACCGCACACGGTCACCGGCACATCATGCTCGGCGCCGGCGCACACCACGCGGCGGATGACGCGCAGAATGGCGGGTGACAGCCAATCATACCGGTCGGCCAGACGGGGATTGGCGCGGTCGGCGGCGAACAGGAATTGCGTCAGGTCGTTGGTGCCGATGGAAACGAAATCGGTCATGGGCAGCAGCAGGTCGAGCTGCTCGATCAGGGCCGGCACCTCGATCATGGCGCCGTACTGGATCTCGGTGGGCACGGCGTGGCCGGTGCGGGCCAGTCGTTCGCGTTGCTGTTCCACCAGCCCACGGGCTTCGGCGAACTCCCAGGGTTCGGAGACCATCGGGAACATCACATTGAGCGTGCGGCCGGCTGCAGCCTCCAGCAGGGCGCGGGCCTGCACCTTCATCAGGCCGGAGCGGCCGAGCGCCAGCCGCAAGGCGCGCCAGCCCATCGCCGGGTTTTCGTCTTCCTCGTCGCCGTCGATATAGGGCACCGCCTTGTCGCCACCGATATCGACGGTGCGGAACACCACCGGCTTGTCCCCGGCGGCTTCCAGCACGCCGCGATACAGGCTCTGCTGGCGTTCGCGGCGGGGCAGGGTGGCCGACACCAGGAACTGGAATTCGGTGCGGAACAGCCCGATGCCATCGGCACCGGCCAGCGGAATCGCGGCGGCATCATCCAGCAGCCCGGCATTCATGTAGAGCGCGATGTGGCGGCCATCCTTGGAAATGGCCGGCAGATCGCGCACCTTGGCCCATTGTTCGGCCTGGCGCGCCTTCAGCGCCCGCATCGCCTGGTAGGATTTGATCGTGGCCGCCGTCGGCCGGATCAGCAGCGCATTGTTGCCGGCATCCACGATCAGCTCATCGCCGTCATTCACGTTGGCAAACAACTGATCGACGCGGCCAAGCACGGGCACGCCCATGGCGCGCGCCACGATGATGACGTGCGCCGTCAGGCTGCCTTCTTCCAGCACCACGCCCTTCAGGTGGCGCTTGTCATATTCCAGCAGTTCGGCCGGGCCGAGATTGCGGGCGATCAATATGGCATCGCCGGTGATGCCCAACTGCGCTGCCGTGCCCAATTGGCCGGAAAGGGTGCGCAGCAGCCGGTTGGCGAGATCATCGAGATCGGTGAGCCGTTCCTTGAGATACGGATCGTCGATTGATCGCATGCGCAGCCGGTTGCGCGATTGCACCCGTTCCACGGCGGCTTCGGCGGTCAGGCCGGTTTCGATTGCCTCGTTGATGCGCCGCGCCCAGCCTTCATCATAGGCGAACATCTTGTAGGTTTCGAGAATTTCGTGGTGATCGGTGCCGGCAACGAATTCGGATCGGCCCATCATGTCGTCGATCTGGGTGCGCATGCGTGCAAAGGCATCGACCAGCCGCACGCGTTCGGCATCGACATCGTCGGCCACCGTGTGTTCCACCACCACGCGCGGCTGGTGAAACACCGCCACCCCGCGGGCGAGGCCATCAACCAGCTTCAGGCCATTCAACCGGGTCGGCCCAGAGTTTGCCGCGCGCATGCGGGCGGCCTGGGCATCATCCACCAGCCCAGCGCCGTGGATCAGTTCGGAAAGCACCATGCCCACGGTTTGCAGCGCTTCGATTTCCACCTCGGCATAATTGCGCGGTTCGCGGTGCTGCACGGCCAGCACGCCGATGGCGGCTTCGCGGCGCAGGATCGGCACGCCGCAGAAACTGTGGAAATCATCTTCGCCGGTTTCCGGGCGATAGGCGAAATCGGGATGGGCCTTGGCCTGCGCCAGCGCCAGCGGTTCGCGGCGGGCGGCGATATTGCCTACCAGGCCCTGACCCATCGAAAGCCGCGTCACGTGCACGGCCGATTGCGCCAGGCCTTGCGTGGCAAACAGTTCCAGCACGCCGTCGCGCAGCAGATAGATGGAGGCGACCTCGCTGCTCAGTTCGGCCGCCACCAGCTTCACCACCTGGTTCAGCTTCACCTGCGCCGCTGCCTTGCCGGCCATCACATCGTGAAGGCGGCGCAGTATCTCGCGGGCGGCGTTGACCTGGGCCATCAGGCAGCGGCCTCTCTGACGGTCCGACGGGACAGGGCGGCTTCGGCGTCGGTGGTGAGTTCGTCGATGATCTCGGCCACCGGCTGCACGCTGGTGACCATACCCACCGATTGGCCGGCCATCAGGCTGCCGCCTTCAATGTCGCCTTCCACCACAGCGCGGCGCAGCGCGCCGGCCCAATAATGTTCGATGGCCAATTGCCCGGCGGCCAGGTCCATCTCGCCGCGATCAACAGCGGCGGCGACTTCGCGCTGACGCTCGTTGAAGGCTTCGCTGCCGGCGTTCTTCAGCGCCCGCACCGGGATCACCGGCAGGCGCGGATCGATCTGCACGCTGGACAGCGCATCGCGGGCCGAGGCGCGGACAAACGCGGCCTTGAACTTGTCGTGCGCCACGCTTTCGGCCGCAGCAGCAAAGCGCGTGCCAAGCTGCACGCCCGAAGCGCCCATTTCCAGATAGGCGGCGATGGCATTGCCGCGCCCGATGCCGCCAGCGACGAACACCGGCACATCGGTGATCACCGGCAGGATTTCCTGCGCCAGCACCGTCAGGCTCACCGGGCCAATATGGCCGCCGGCTTCCGAACCTTCGATGATGATGGCATCAACACCCGATCGCACCAGCTTCTTGGCCAGCGCGGCGGTGGGCGCAAAGCACATCAGCTTGGCGCCAAAGCCTTTGATCTTGGCAATCGCCGCGCCCGACGGCAGCCCGCCGGCCAGCACGACATGGCTCACGCCTTGCCGGCCGCAGATATCGATCAGTTCATCCAGCTGTGGGTGCAGGGTGATCAGGTTGACGCCGAAGGGTTTGCTGGTGAGCGCCCGTGTCGCGATGATTTCGGCTTCAAGGATGGCCGGCGGCATCGCCCCGCACGCCAGCACGCCGAAACCGCCGGCATTGGAGATGGCGGAAACCAGGTGGCGTTCCGAAACCCACGTCATGGCGCCGGCCATGATGGCGTGGCGGGTGCCCAGGAATTCCCGGCCCTTGGCCGATGCAGCGTCGAGATGCGGGGTATTGTTCATGCATCGCTCTCCGCATCTTCGGCCACATCGCCGGCAATCGGCCCATCCAGGCCATAGGCCGTGTGCAGCACGCGCACGGCCAGTTCGACATAATCCATCGGGATCAGCACACTCACCTTGATTTCCGAGGTGGTGATGGCCTGGATGTTGATCCCCCGGCTGGCCAGCGCGCGGAACATGGTGGCGGCCACCCCGGCGTGGCTCTTCATGCCGACGCCCACCACCGAGATCTTGGCCACATCGTCATCGGCCAGCAAGGACGCAAAACCGATGGCATCGCGCGCCTTTTCCAGCACGTCCATCGAGGCCGGCAGCTGCGCGCGCGGCACGGTGAAGGTGACATCGGTCTTGCCTTCCCCCTTGGCGATGTTCTGCACGATCATGTCGACATTGATATTGGCATCGGCCAGCGGCCCGAAGATGCCGGCCACCACGCCGGGCTTGTCGGGCACGCCCACCAGCGTGACCTTGGCTTCACCCTTGTCGGCCACGATGCCGGCGATCAGTTCCTGTTCCATCTCGTCATCCTCGTCCACCACCAGCGTGCCCGGCGCGTCGGAGAAGCTCGACAGCACCTGCACCACCACTTTTTCCTTCATGGCCAGTTCGACCGACCGTGTCTGCAACACCTTGGCGCCCACGCTGGCCAGTTCCAGCATTTCTTCATAGGTGATGCGATGCAATTTGCGGGCGCGCGGCACGATGCGCGGATCGGTCGTGTAGACGCCATCCACATCAGTATAGATGTCGCAGCGATCCGCCTTTAGCGCCGCCGCCAACGCCACCGCCGACGTGTCGGACCCGCCACGGCCCAGCGTTGTCACCCGCTCCTCCGAGGTCAGCCCCTGGAAGCCCGGCACCACCGCCACTTCGCCGGCCGCCATGCTGGCCAGGATGGCAGCCGTCTCGATATCCTCGATGCGGGCCACACTGTGGGCGCTGCTGGTGCGGATTGGCAATTGCCAGCCCAGCCAGCTGCGCGCCTTCACACCCAGCGATTGCAGCGTGATGGCCAGCAGGCCCGAGGTGATCTGCTCGCCAGCAGCCACCACCACGTCATATTCGGCCGGATCGGCCAGCGGCGAGGCTTCGCGGCAATAACCGACCAGCCGATCCGTCTCGCCCGACATGGCAGAGACCACCACGGCCACTTCGTTGCCGGCGTCCACTTCGCGTTTCACCCGCGATGCAACGTTGCGAATCCGCTCCGTCCCCGCCATCGAGGTGCCACCAAATTTCATCACGATCCGGGCCATTGCCGGCGTCTTCCTTTATAAGGGTGCTTCACTATTGCCCTTGCCTGATAGGAACGTGGGCGGGCAATGGCAAGAAAGCCCTAGAGACGTGCAGGACAAGAAAATGTCAGCAGCTGCCAGCATCAACCCCGACGAAGCCGCCTTCTTTGGCAAGCTGGCGGCCGACTGGTGGAATCCCAAGGGCACGTCTGCCATGCTTCACCGCATCACGCCGGTGCGCGTCGCCTATATCCGTCAGCTGGCGCTGGCGCATTTCGGCCTGGATGCGAAGAGCCGCCGGCCAATGGCGGGGCTGGCGGCGCTGGATGTCGGCTGCGGCGCCGGTCTGATGGCGGAGCCGTTGGCGCGCATGGGTGCGGCCACCACCGCCATCGATGCCGCACCGGAGAATATCGAGGCGGCCAAGGCGCATGCCGAAGCCGGCGGGCTGAGCATCGATTATCAGTGCATCGCGGTGGAAGACTTGGCCGCGACGGGCGCGCGCTATGATCTCATCACCTGCCTCGAAGTCGTCGAGCATGTCGCTGGCCGCGATGCCTTCTTCGCCGCGCTGGCCGGCCTGTTGAAACCCGGTGGCCTCGCCATCTTCTCCACCCCCAACCGCACCCCGGCCAGCTGGGCCGTGGTCATCGCCGGGGCGGAACATATCACCCGCACCATCCCCAAGGGCGCCCACGACTGGAACCGCTTCTTCACGCCCGCCGAACTCGCCGAAGCGCTGGCCCACGCCGGCCTGAACCCGCAGGAGCCCGCCGGCCTGTCGTGGCGGCCGGGCAATGGCTTCCACATCGGCAGCGACGTGTCGGTGAATTACTTCCTGAGTGCCACCCGGACGGCCTGATCCTTCGCGCAGGCTTTCTTGGAGCGGCAGTGCATGGCACTCTCCTGTTGAGGGAGGGTTCGCCATGACGACAGCATTGAAGGGCATTCACCACAGCGCCTATCGCTGCCGCGACGCCGCGGAAACGCGGGCCTTTTATGAAGATGTGCTCGGCCTGCCGCTGGAAGCGGTGGTGCAGGAGGAGAAGGAGCCGGGATCTGGGCGACCAAATCCGTTCGTGCACCTGTTCTTCCGCATGCCCGATGGCAATTTCATCGCCTTCTTCGATGCGCCCGGCACAGTGAAGGAAGGCGATTTCAACTTGGTGCATGGCTTTGACCGGCATGTCGCGTTCGAGGCCGATGATGAAGCGAAGTTGCTGGACTGGCGCGACAAGCTGAACGCCGCCGGCGTGCCCTGTTTCGGGCCGATCGATCATGGTTTCGTGAAATCGGTGTATTTCTCCGATCCCAACGGCCTGCCACTGGAGATCACCGCGCGGGTGCCGGCGCATGATGCGATCCTGGCCGAAGATGCCAAAACCGCCCACGCCATCATCACGGCGTGGACGGCGCGCAAGGCCAGCGAGAAAGCCGCATGAGCTACCAGCGCTTGCCCCTGTTGATCGCCTTTCGCGAGGCCGTGGGGCTGCGCGATACTTATGGCGGCATTGATGGCGTGGTGGCGTTGCAGGCGCATCACCTGAAGCCGGAGACGCGATCCGATACCATCGTGATCTTCATGCACCCCATGGGGATCATGCATTATCTGCCGCTGCCGCCGGCGCTGGCCGATGCGGGTGTGCACGTGCTCACCGCGGTGTCGCGCTATCCCAACAACGACAATGCGTTGATCATGGAGAAGGTGGCGGTCGATCTCGGCCGCTGGGTGGCGCATTGCCGCGAGGTGCTGGGGTATAAACGCGTCGTGTTGGCCGGCTGGTCGGGCGGTGGCAGCCTGGCGCTGTTCTACCAGGCCGAAGCCTGTGACCCCCAGGTCACGCACACGCCGGCCGGCGATCCATTCCCGATGGCGGAAGCGAAATTGCCGCCGGTCGATGGCGTCATGCTGCTGGCGGCGCATGTGTCGCGCAGCCAGACGCTCACCGAATGGCTCGATGCCTCGGTGATCGACGAGAACGGCCCGGTGCGCGATCCGAAGTGGAATCTTTACAGCCCCGATTGCCCGCAACCGGCCTATTCTGCGGACTTCCTCGCCGAATATGCCGCGCAGCAGGTGGCGCGGTCGAACCGCATCACGGCGTGGGCAGAGGCAACGCTGGCCGAACTCAAGGCCCGCGAAGGCCCGCATGCGGAGCGCGCCTTCATCGTCCACGGCACTATGGCGGCGCCGTGCTGGCTCGATCCGGCGGTTGACGCCAATGATCGCGCGCCCGGCCGTTGCTATCTGGGTGATCCGCGGCTGATCAATGATTCACCCGGCGGGTTGGGTCGCTTCACCACGCTACGCTCATGGCTGTCGCAGTGGAGCCTGAAGTCCAACGCCTGTTCACTGAAAGTCGGCCACCGCATTCGGCTGCCGGTGCTGGTGGTGGGCAACACGGCCGATGATGCCTGCACGCCCAGCCACACGCGGCGTTTGTTCGATTGCGTGGAAAATGCGGCGTCCCGCGAGCTGCACGAGGTAAAGGGCGCGACGCATTATTACGCGTTCCAGCCGGAGCATCTGAAGCAGGCCGCCGGGATCGTGACCGACTGGTTGGGGCGGCAGGCGTTCTAGCGCAGGCGTGCGGGTATCGGGCGCCGGCGGCGCATCATTGCGCCCGTCAGCCCAAAGCCTGCCAGCAGCATCGCCCAACTGGCCGGCTCCGGCACGCCGGTTTCGACGATCGACACATTGTCGAGCACGATGCCGAGCGGGCCATTGCCATTGCCGACAAAGGCGATCGTCTTGGTCTGGCTGGTTGCCGTGAACGCGTAGGCGAAGGATTGATAGAGCATGTTGGTTGGCGTGTTTGCCGCCGTTTTCAGATAGTTGTAGCCGACCGCCGCCGCGCCCGTCACCGAAACCGTGGCGCCATATTGGCCGTCGAATGCAAACGGATTGGCGGACAGATCGAAGCGCATGATGTATTTCTGGCCAACCACGAACTGGTTCGTGATGACCTGTTCCACGCCGCCAGGCGACACGCCCAGCAATTCGACACTGCGCGCACCGTCGCTGGCGCCCCACAGGCTGTTGTCGATATAGTCGACGCCGCCCGGTCCAAGCACTGTCCAGCCGGTGATTGAGGTGTTGTTGCCGGCGCTCAGCAAATCGAAGCCGCCGGTGATGGCAGCACCCTGTTCAAAACTGCCGTTTGTGACCGTGATGGCGTGCGCACCGCTGCCCATCGCCAGAGATGCAAGCAGGATCAGACCAAAGCTGCGCATAAATCCCCCACTGGAATGCTCACTTTCAAGAAAGTTAACATTTCGTTTATAGGGGGTCAAGCGAGCCGGCGGCGCTTGACGATTTGCGCCGATTGGTCGGACTTACAGGAACCGCGCCACCACATCGCGGTAGGAGCGCGAGACCTTCACCTGCGTGCCTGAACCGAGCACCAGGAAGCATTCGCCGTTGGTGTGCGGCTTCACGCTCTTGATATTGTCGAGATTGACGATGGTGGAGCGGTGGATGCGCTGGAATTTCTTCGGATCGAGCCGGCGTTCAAGGTCCTTCATCGTCTCGCGCAGCACCAGCGTCTGATCGGCGGTGTAGATGCACATGTAATCGCCGGCAGCATCGATGCGTTCGATATCGCCAACGTCCACCCGGAAGATCTGGCCACGATCCTTGATATTGATCACCCGTTCGAAGCGCCCGGCCTGCGGTGCATCCGACAGATCATCGGGCAGGGCTTCGGGTGCGACTTCGGAAAGGATTTCCTTCAGCCGCTCGGCGCCCTGCGCGCCCTGCTTTTCCGCCAGGCGCTGGCGCACGCGTTCGATGGTGGCGGCCAGCCGGTCTTCCTCCACGGGTTTCAGCAGATAATCCACTGCCTGCGCTTCAAAGGCTTTCAGCGCATGCTGGGTGAAGGCGGTGACGAACACGAACAGCGGCGGTTCGATATCGGACAGGCCGGAAACGACGGAGAAACCGTCGAAGCCCGGCATCTGGATATCAAGGAACACCAGATCGGGCTTCTGCGTGCGGATGGCGCGGATCGCCTCGCGGCCGTTGGCGCAGCGTTCGATGATCTCGACATCCTCGAACGGCTGCAGCCGCAGTTCGAGTCCCTGGATCGCCAGCGGCTCGTCGTCGACGAGTATGGTGCGAATGGTCATGGCGTTATACTTGGGGGGCCAACACCGGCGTTGCAACCGCTTGCGCGACGGGTTGTGCCGGATTGTCGGTCTGGAACGGAATGTCGATCAGCACGATCAGGCCGTGCGGATCATTGTCGGCCAGTTCGAAACGGTGATCGACGCCATAGCTTTGCGCCAGCCGCTCGCGGATGTTGCCAAGGCCCACATTGGTTCCCGACGCTTCGGCCGGCACCGCGCCCAGGCCGGGGCCAGTATCGGCGATGGTGATCACCAGCCGGTCGCCCATGCGGCGCGCGTCCACCAAGATGTCCGCCCCGTCCTCGGCCGGGGTGACGGCATATTTGATGGCATTTTCGATGATGGGTTGCAGCAGCAGGCTGGGCAGTCGGGCTTCCATCACATCGGGCGCGATATCGAAACGGGTGCGAAGGCGGGCTTCGAACCGTGTGCGCTCGATATCCAGATACAGCTTCAGTGCTTCGGCCTCCTGCGCCACCGTCGCCAGGCCTTCGCGTTCGCCCACCAGACTGTAGCGCAGGAAGCTGGCGAGGCGGGAGAGCATAGCATTGGCGCGCTCCGTCTGTTTCAGCAGCACCAGCGTCGAAATGCTGTTGAGCGTGTTGAACAGGAAATGCGGGTTGAGCTGGTAGCGCAGCATTTCCAGCTGCGCGCTGTTGGCTTGGGCTGCCATGTTGACCATGCGTGCCGATTGTTCGGCCAGCAGCAGATAATAGTTGATGCCATAATAAAGCGCCGTCCACGCGCCGAGCACGGCAAAATCCAGCAGGATGGCGCCGAAGAACTGCACCCCCTTGGGTTGCCAGCCGGGCTGATAGAAGGTGGCGTGCGCCCACACTTCCAACACCGAGAACAGCCCGGAAGCGCCGATCAGCAGCATGGCGGTGAGCGTCCACGTCCAGATCGGCTTGACGGCGATCAGGCGGCGATAGGCGGCCGACAGCAGCAAGGTGATGGAAAAGCCGGTGGCCGTCACGATGATCGCCGGCACCACAAAATTGAGACCCATGGAGTTGGCCAGCCCCGACAGGGCGCGCAACATCAGATACGCAAACCAGCCGCCGCCCTGCAGCATCCAGAAGGCGCGGTTCTTGTCGCGGAAAAAGCCTTGGCGGATGTGCGGATCAACCATCGGGGCACCATAGCGACATGGGAAGAAAAGGCCAAATTGGCGGTTTCCGGACCTCACCATCTGCCCGTCTGGCCAGCCGGGCGCGCGCCGGCTAGGCTGCAGCTCATGGGACTTTCCGCCGAACAATTGCACGCCTGTCTCCACGCGCTGGCCGCCGATCATCCGCCGGTCGCCGATGCGCTGGCCAGCCATGGCGTGCCCGAGCCGCGGCTGCGGCCACGCGGTGCCGGCACCATGATGCGGGCGATCGTGGCCCAGCAGGTGAGCACCAAGGCCGCGGCCAGCATCTGGAACAAGCTGGAAGCGGCGTGCGGCGGCGACATGGATGATCTGGCGCGCGTGGCGGCAACGCCGTTCGAGGTGCTGCGTGGCGCCGGGCTTTCCGGGCAGAAGGCCAGCTATGTGCACGCGCTGGCCGAGGCGGTGGCCAGCGGGCAGATCGATTTCGGCGCGCTGCCGGACGAGGATGAGGCCGCGATTGCGCTGCTGTCGTCGATCAAGGGCATCGGGCGCTGGTCGGCCGAGATCTATCTGCTGTTCGCTGAAGGCCGGGCGGATATTTTCCCGGCCGGCGATCTGGCCTTGCAGATCCAGTTGGGCCGGATGCTGGGCGAGGACGCGCGGCCGACCGAAAAGCGCGCGCGGCTGCTGGCCGAACCGATGCGGCCCCACCGCGGCGCACTCTCCATCCTGCTCTGGCACAATTACAATATCGTCGCATTGTGATAGGCGCCGCCAATGCAGCCGCGCATCACCGATATTTCCTCGCCGTCCAACCCGGTATTGAAGGCCCTGAAAGCCCTGTCCGACAAGCGCGGGCGGCGCGAGGCGGGGCAGTTCCTGGCTGAAGGGCTGCGGGTCTGCACCGAGGCGCTCAGCGCGGGGCAGGTGCCCGAAACCCTGTTGTTCACGCCCGAAGCCGAACGTCACCCGCTGACCCAGGCGCTGATCGAGGCGACATGGGATTTGCGCGGCACCATCCTGCGCACCACCCCCGATCTGATGCAGCGGCTGACCGGCAAGGATAATGCACAAGCCGTTGCCGCCGCCTATCCCATCCCCGATATTTCATTGGATCGCATCGACCGCAGCACCGCGAAGCTGTGGCTGGTTGCCGAGAATCTGAAGGACCCCGGCAATTTCGGCACCATGTTGCGCACTTGTGATGCCACGGGTGCGGGCGGGGTCATCCTGCTCGACCAGTCGTGCGACCCGTTCAGCGTGGAGGCGGTGCGCGCCTCGATGGGTGCGCTGTTCAGCCGCCAGGTGGCGCGGGCGACCGGGCCGGAATTCTTCCAGTGGCTGCGGAAGGGACCAGCCCATTTGGTGGGCGCGGCGCTCACCGATCAGGCGGTGGATTACCGCGCGGCGGCCTATCACGCGCCGTGCTTCCTGCTGATGGGCAACGAACAGGCCGGGCTGCCGGCGGATTACATCGCGCAGTGCTACGCGGTGGTGAAACTGCCGATGCTGGGTGCCGCAGACAGTTTGAACGTCGCGGTGTGCGCCGGCGTGCTGCTCTATCATGCGCTCGATCAGCTTGGATGACAGTATGTTAGGTTGACGCTCCCGCAGGCGCGGCCCACGGCTTGCGCACAACAGGGAGTCTTAAACCATGCGTGCCATCACCCTTTTCCTTGCGGGCCTGCTGGCCAGTGCCGCTGCAACGGCCGCACCCATCACCGCGCTGGTGGGTGGCCGCCTGATTGACGGCCAGGGCGGGCCACCGTTGGCAAACAGCGTGATCCTGGTGGATGGCGAGCGCATCACCGCCATCGGCACGGTCGCCACGCTGCCATTGCCGGCGGGCGCCACCGTGGTCTCCACCGAAGGCATGGATGTGCTGCCCGGCCTGTGGGACATGCACGTCCACCTGATGATCAATGGCCACGCCGATTACACCCATTGGGACAAGGCGTACCTCAACCGCTTCGGCCCCGAAATCATGCCCGCCAGCGCCGTGCAGCTGCTGTTGGCCGGCGTCACCAGCGCCCGCGACCTCGGTGGCCCGCTGGCCGAAAGCATCGCCATCCGCGAGGATGTGAAGACCGGCCGCAAGCCCGGACCGCGCCTCTATGTGTCCGGGCCGTTCCTGCAGAAGAAAGCCTATCCCGGCACCGAGGCCTTCCGTTGGGGCGTGGACAGCCCGGAGGACGCGCGCGCCAAGGTGCGCAAGCTGAAGGCGGCCGGCGTCGACATCATCAAGCTCGTCGATCAGGACGAAGTGGGCGAAGCCACCACCCGCGCCATTGTCGAAGAAGCGCACAAGCTGGGCCTGAAAGTGGTGGGCCACAGCCATCTGCCCGAAGAAATCCGCATCGGCCTGAAAACCGGCATCGACAATTTCGAGCACACTGGGCTGGGCGCTGCGCCCAAATATCCCGATGACATCATGGTGGCGCTAGAAGCCCGCGCTGCCGAAGGCCGGGTGCGCGGCAACCCGCTCTATTGGACGCCCACCATCAGCGGCCTGTTCAATCATGGCAATCTGCTGGCCAACCCGGAAAAGCTCGACGATGCCTGCTGGGCGCGCGGCCTGAAGCCCGATACCGTCGCCGATATCAAGGCCTCGCTGAAGGATGTGTCGGCGCTGGAATACAACCAACTCACACCGCGCCGCAAACCCACGCTCGACACCAAGTTCGCCCAACTGCGCAAGGCCGGCGCCATCCTGCTGATCGGCACCGACAGCGGCATCCCCACCGCCTTCCACTGCCAGACAACCTGGAACGAGCCGGATGTGTGGGTGAACGGCCTGCAGGTGCCGGCGATGGAAGCGATCCAGGCCGCGACCTACTGGCCGGCCAAGTTCATGGGCGTGGAAAAGGACAGCGGCACCATCGCGGCGGGCAAATATGCCGACATCATCGCCGTGCGCGGTGACGTGCTGCGCACGATTGCGCTGCTGCAGAACCCCACCCACATCATGAAGGGCGGCACGCTCTACAAGCAGGGCGGCGTGGTCAACGAGGCGGCACTGGCGCCGCGCTGAGGTTCAGGCGAACCGCCACCGCTGCAGGCCGTCGTCACCCACGCTCACCGCGCCGGGCAGGCCGATGGGGTGGGCATCGAGGCTGAGCAGGGTGGCCAGCGCGTCCGCATCGGCGATGTCGATCTTGCCGAGGATGCGGGCGCCATCCGGCGTGCGGCCGACGACGCTGCCGTGACTGGGCTGGCCTTCGCGGCCGAAGACGATGCTGTAGGTTTCCAGGTTCGCCGGGCCGGCGTAGCTGCCATCATAGGCCGGCACGTCGCCGCGCGCGTCTTCGGCCACGTCCTGCACATCCTTGTTCAGCATCAGCCAGGCCGCTTCGGCGGGGCGGTTGCCGATCACCAGCGCGTGATGCTTGGTGACATAGCCGCCCTGGCCATAAAGCAGCGCCTGATCGGCGGGCCGATCGCGCAAGGACCGCACCATCGCGCAGGTGGAATGCAGCATGTAGCAGTTGAGGCCAGCGCCGGCGAAGCTGAGCCCGCCCATTACCGACAGCGGCACATCGGGGCCAAGGCCCAGCGTACGGCGCGCCATTTTCGGCACGGTCGGGAAACAACTGTACAGTTCCAACCGGTCAAAACCATTGGGTGCAATCCGCATCGCCTGGCCCAGCACGGCATCCTGCGCACAGCTGTGCACATATTGATCACGCTTCAGATAATCCATGTGCTCGCCAGCCGACGCGCCGCCATGGACGTGGATGATGCGATCTTCGGGAATGCCGGCGGCGCGGGCTGCAGCAAGGGTGGTCATCAGCACGGCAGCGGCGGCGTTGACATTGTTGTTGGCCACCATGCGCTTGGTATAGGGCCAGCAGATCATGCGGTTGTCGTCGGATACCTTGGTGATTTCATCGGCGCTGAACGATTTGCGGCCCCAGGCAAAGGGGTTGGCGGCGGCGACCGCGCTGATCCGCTCGTACGCCGCGCCGCTTTCGGCGAGCGCTTGTGCCGGCGTCAGCCCCCAGGCGGCCACCGTGGCATTTTCATACAGCGGATAGATGTGGATCGGCTGGAAGATGCCATGCTGCATGCCCAGCGGCGTCACATGCTCCGACGGGATGATCGGGTTTTCCGGCGTTTTCGACGGCGGCGTCCACGGCGGATCGATGCCGGCGGCTTTCGCCTTGGCAACAGCGTTTTGCGCTTCGCCGCCGGTGATCACGGCGACCACGCTGTTGCCGTTCATGATGCGCAGCGCGGCTTCGTGGATCTTGGTCGTCGGTGTCTCGCCGCCGACCACGGCATAGACAGCGCGCGGTGGGACAATGCCCAAGCGCTCGGCCAGCCGGGCCGCAACCCGGTCATAGCGCCATGAAACAAGGTTGATCACATCCAGGCTGTCGATGCGATCCAGAAAGCCGCCGCCGGCATCGGCATCGGCCGCGCGCAACGCCGCTTCCATCAGCGCCAGCGGTTCCAGCGCCAAAGCCGGATCGGCGGGTCGATCCAGGATCTCGCCGACCCCGACGATCACCGGTGTGCGTTCGGCTGGCAGTGACATGGTTGGTCCCCTTTGCGCCAATGGTTAGCGTGTGACGGTGCCGTGGGGAAGTCTGGCGGCTCTGGCAGGGTGGCTGGCGCGCGCTGTGCCTGTCGGGTAATCATCGTGCGGTGATCAGGGGGTGCCGATGAACGGGGCGGAAACGCTCGAGCTGTTGCTGCGGGGGCTGGCGGTGGGCGCGCAAGTGGCGTTCGGCCTGGCCCTGGCGCGCAGTGCCCGCGATGTCGCGCTGCGCTTCGCCACCATCCTGTTCATCCTGTCCAATCTGGCCTTCGTGCTGAATGGCGATGCGCCGGTCCGGCAATTGCTTGGTCCGTTCACCCACGTGCTCTGGCTGGTCCAGATCGGCGGGGGCGGAGCCTTCTGGCTGTTCGCTGCCGTGCTGTTCGAAGATCGCCGCCTGTCGCCAGCCGCGCTGGCCCCGTTCGCTGGCCTGATCCTGATCGGACTGATAGCCCAATTTTCGCCGGCTGGCATATCGGCTCCGCTGTGGACCCTGCACAATCTGGTCGGGCTGGCACTGGCAGCGCATGCCATGCTGCTGATCGTGCGCTCTGGCCGGGTCGATCTGATCGAGGAGCGGCGCCGGCTGCGCGTGCCGTTTCTGGGCATCGTGTCCGGCTATGCGGTGCTGATCAGCCTGGTGCAGATCGGTATGATCGCCGGCATAAACTCGCGCTGGTATGGTCTGGTCGATGCCGGCTTGCAGGCCGCGCTGGGCCTGCTCGGTGCCACGGTGCTGCTGGAGGCGCGCGCCGTGCTGTTCGGGGTCGCCGTGCCGGCGGCCGATTTGCCCGCCCATAGCCCTGATGCCGATGCGCCGTGGCTGCAGCGGCTGGCCCAGGTGATCGAACGCGATGCGTTGTGGCGCCACGAAGCGCTGACCATCGGTGAGCTCGCCGCTGCTGTCGGCTTGCCCGAACATCGGCTGCGCCGGTTGATCAATGATCGGCTCGGTCACCGCAACTTCCCGTCATTCATCAACGGAATGCGCATCGATGCCGCCAAGGCGATGCTGGTTGCGCCCGATTCGGCCGGCCGCACCATTGCGGCCATCGCCTTTGATCTCGGTTTTGGCTCGCTGGGGCCGTTCAACCGCGCCTTTCGTGATGCCACCGGCCTGACGCCCACCGAATATCGCCGCACCAAAAGCGCCCAAAGCTCGCCGATTCCCGAAAATTCTGGCTGATTTCAGAACCGGCGAGGCTTTTTCAGCCCCGGCGAGACCCGCCAGCCCAGCCCCTGCCATCAGCGTGCCACCCCAACCCAAGGAGGCACGCATGATCAATTTCGAACTCGATCCCCTCGCCCGGCATTGGCTATTGCTGATGGCCGGCGATCTCATCCGCTATGCCATTTTCGCCGTCGCCACCTGGGGCCTGCTCTGGGTGCTGCTGAACCGGCCATTGGCGGGCCGCCGCATCCGCGACCAGCGCCCGCCGAATGCCCAGTTGCGCAGTGAATTCCTGTACTCGCTGCGATCGGTAATGGTGTTTGCCACGCTGTCGCTGGGTGCCACGCTGGCGCTGCAGGCCGGCTGGATCAACGGCAATGCCGTCGCCAAAAGCTGGCACCCGGCCTGGTTCTGGATCAGCCTGATGCTGATGATCGTGGCCCATGATGCCTATTTCTATTGGGCACACCGGCTGCTGCACGACAAACGCTGGTTCCGCTGGGTGCATCTGCGCCACCACAAGAGCCAAAACCCGTCGCCGTTCACGGCCTATAGTTTCGATCTGGCCGAAGCAATTGCCATGGGCAGTTTCGTGCCGCTGTGGGTGCTGCTGGTGCCAACGCAATGGATTGTCGTCGATCTGTTCGTGCTGCACCAGATCATACGCAACACGCTGCTGCACTGCGGCATCGAAGTGATGCCGGCGCGCAGCGATGGCCGGCCGCTGTTCGACTGGATGACCAGCACCACCCACCATGATCTCCACCACGGCAAGACCGGCTGGAACCTCGGCCTGTATTTCACCTGGTGGGACAGATGGATGGGCACCGAACATCCGCAATACCACGCCCATTTCGCTGCTGCCGTGCGCCGGCCGCTGGTCGCCTCCGTCGCCGCCTGAACCCATCCGATTTTGAAAGGATCCCCATCAATGTCACGATTTCTCGCCCTTCTTGCTGCCTGTTTCCTGATCGGCCACGCCGCCGCCGGTGCACCCGCTTCGCTGGTCGGGGTGTGGGTGGAGGTGAACGGCCCCGGTGCCGCCATGATCGGGCCGTGCGCCGATCAATCCGGCCAATTGTGCGCCATCGGCCTCGATCGGCGCGTCATGAAGCCGTCGGCGCCTGCCCAAGTAGTGCTCAGCGGGCTTGAACCAGCCGGTGCCGGGCGCTGGGCCGGCCGCTATCACGAAGGCAGCCGCAAACTGCCGGCCACGGTGCGGATGACCGGCGAACACAGTGTGACGATGAAAGTGTGCATCTTCATCGTCTGTCAGTCGGCCAGCTACGTCCGCCGGCCGTGAATGCAGCGCGCCGTCCCAAGGGGGATGACCGGGGGTTTCAGCCGGGGCGCCGCGCCTGCTACAATAACGCGGTGACCACCGCTGCTTCGCCCGATTGGACCATCCCGCAGGATTGGAGCCACTATACCACCACCGATCACAGCGTGTGGGATCATCTGTTCGATCGGCAGACGCGGCTGCTGCCCGGCCGGGTGGCGCCGGAGTTTCTCGATGGATTGAAGCGGCTCGACCTGACGCGGCCCGGCGTGCCCGATTTTGCCCGGTTGAACGATGAACTGATGGCGCTGACCGGCTGGCAAGTGGTGGCGGTGCCGGGCCTGGTGCCCGATGCGGTGTTTTTCGATCATCTGGCCAACCGGCGCTTCCCGGCGGGCAATTTCATCCGCAAGCCTGACCAGCTGGATTATCTGCAGGAACCGGACGTGTTTCACGACGTGTTCGGCCATGTGCCGTTGCTGGCCCACCCGGCGTTCGCGGATTACATGCAGGCCTATGGCCGCGGCGGCCTGCGGGCGCTGGAATTTGATGCGATCAACCGGCTCTCGCGGCTCTATTGGTACACCGTGGAATTCGGCCTGATCCGGTCAGGGGACAGCCTGGCCATCTATGGCGCCGGCATCGTTTCCAGCCGTGGCGAGACGCTGTTTGCGCTCGACAGTGCCAGCCCCAACCGCATCGGCTGGACCCTCGAACGGGTGCTGAAGACGCCCTACATAATTGATGATTTCCAGCAGAACTACTTCGTCATCGACAGTTTCGACCAACTGCTGAAGGTGACGCTGGAAACGGATTTTGGTCCGCTTTACCAGCGCCTGGCCGGCGACCGGGATATCCCGATCGCCGCCATCCTGCCTGAAGATATGGTGTTCACCCGCGGTGACCAGAGCCACGTCGCAGGCGCCCGCCAGCCCGTCTGATTCAGCGCCAGAGTCAGCGAACGCTGCCGCGCCGTACCAGATTGACGATGCCGAGCAGCACGACGGCGCCGACAACCGCCACCAAGAGGCCGGTGAGAGAGAAATTCTGCACCGATCCGGCAATGCCGAACTGGTTGAGCAGCAGATTGCCCAGCACGGAACCAACGCAGCCGACGACGATGTTGAGGAACAGCCCCATGCTGTTGTCGCGGTTCATCACCATGCTGGCCAGCCAGCCAGCGATGCCGCCCACGATCAATGCCACGATCCAACCCATGATATGTCTCCTTTGGATGGTCACTGGCCACCCCGCTGATTTCTGGAATTGGTTCTAACGCCCCAAATGCTGGCCTGTTCCCTGCCATCATGGCAAAGGGCGGAAATGATCGATTTGGGCCCCACCTCGCACAGCTTCATTTCCCAGCGGCTGCGACTGCATTATTGTGACTGGGGCAACCCCACCGCCCCGCCGCTGCTGCTGCTACACGGCGGGCGCGATCATGCCCGCAGCTGGGATTGGGTGGCGCGCGAGCTGAAGGATGAGTGGCACATCATCGCACCGGATTGGCGGGGCCATGGTGACAGCGCCTGGGCCCCCGATGGTGACTATATCACCCACGATTATGTCTATGATCTGGCGCAATTGATCCATCAGCTGAAGCTGGCGCCGGTCACCATCGTGGCCCATTCGATGGGCGGCAATATCGCGCTGCGCTATACCGGGCTGTATCCGGACAATGTGAAGAAGCTGGTCGCCATCGAAGGCCTTGGCCCGTCCCCGAAGATGCTGGCCGAGCGGTTGAAGACCGATTTTGCCGAGCGAGAGCGCCAGTGGATCGACGCCAAGCGCGCGGCCGCCGCCCGAAGCCCCAAGCGTTATGCCACGCTGGAAGAGGCGTTCGCGCGCATGCACCAGGAAAACAGCTTTCTGAGTGAGGAACAGGCCCGCCACCTCACTATCCACGGCACTCACCGCAACGAGGACGGCAGCTACAGCTGGAAATTCGACAATTACCTGCACCTGCCGTGGCTGCACGACATGCCGGGCGAGATGGTGGCGGAGCTGTGGCGCCGTATCACCTGCCCCACGCTGCTGATGTATGGCGAGAAAAGCTGGGCATCGAACCCGGTCGACGATGGCCGCATCGAACATTTCGCCACCGCGCGGGTGGTGACGTTTGAAAATGCTGGCCACTGGCTCCACCACGACCAGTTTGAACGGTTCGTGGCTGAGCTGCGGGCGTTTCTGTAATCCGTCGCAGCTGCCGGTGCGACAAGCCGTGCGCCCGCTCATGACGAGTGTGAGGTTGACGGGCAATTGAGCAAGGCTCAAAGCCGCCCCGGTCTTCTCTCGTCCGGATTGGCTATCGTGCGCCGCTCGCTTTTCACGTTGTTCATGGCTGCGGCGCTTGCCGCCTGCGCCGTGCCGCCCAAGCTGGGGCCGGCGCCGATGCCGCGCGCGCCGGCCACCGCGGCCAGCACCGTCACCCTGTCTGGCAAGGGTCAGACGGACTGGCCGGCGGCGGATTGGTGGCAGGCCTGGGGTGATCCGCAGTTGAGCGCGCTGGTGGCTGAAGCGCTGGCCAGCAATCCCGACATGGCTGCGGCCGAAGCCCGCGTTGCCGCCGCCGATGCCGCCGCGCGCCAGAGCCGGGCGTCGCTGCTACCGTCATTGGCCGGCAATGCCAGCTTGGGCGGCCAGCAACTCTCGCGCAATCTTGGCATTCCGCCGCAGTTCGTGCCGCCGGGCGTGCTTGAATCCGGCCTGATCAATTTGCAGGCCGGCTGGAACCTCGATCTGTGGGGCCAGGGCCGGGCGCAGCTGCGCGCCGCCCGGCGCGAGGCCGAAGCGGTGGCAGTGGAGCGGGCGCAGGCACGACTGTTCCTGGCGGCCAGCGTGGCGGCGGCTTATGCCGATTTCGGCGCCGCGCTGGATCGCCTGGCCGTGACACGTGATGCCGTCGCCATCCGCCGGCAGACGCTTGAGCTGACCGCCAGCCGCGTTACGGCTGGGCTGGACAATGATGGCGCCCGCGCCCAGGCCGCGACCCGGCTGGCGCTGGCGCAAAGCGATCTGGTGGCGGCCGCTGCCCAGGTGACGGCGGCGCGGCGTCGGCTGGCGCTGCTGCTGGGTGCCGGGCCCGATCGCGGACTGAGCCTCACGCCGCCCAACATCAAGCCGCTGCCGCCCGGCCTGCCTGAAGGCGTTTCCATCGCTCTGGTGGCGCGCCGGCCCGATATCGTTGCTGCCCGCTTGCGCGCCGAGGCAACCGGCGCGCGTGAAATGGCGGCTGGCCGTGCCTTCCTTCCCAATCTGACCTTGAATGCCACCATCGGCCAGCAGAGCTTGGGTTTTGGCAAGCTGCTGGAAGGCAACAGCCTTTATGGCCAGTTCGGCCCGGCATTGAGCCTGCCGATCCTTGATGGCGGCCGCCGCGCCGCCGAATCCCGCAGCGCCCGCGCGGCGCGGTTGGCGGCGGTGGCGATGCATGATGCGACACTGCTGCGCGCGCTGAATGAAGTGGCCGATGCCGCCGGCGCGGTGACCGCGTTGGACCTGCAGCGTGAGGCGCTCACGCAGGGGCTGGCCGAAGCGACGCGGGCGCGGAACGTGGCGACGCTGCGTTACGATGCCGGGCTGTCGAACCAGTTGCTGGTGCTCACTGCCGATGATGCCGTGGTCACCGCCCGGCGCACGATGGCTGATGTGAGCGCCTTTCGCCTTGCCGCCGATGTCGCGCTGGTGCGCGCACTGGGCGGCGGCTTTCGGGAACAGGAGGGCCAGTGATGGCTGACATGGCAACCACGGAACTCGCTGCCGAAACGGGCAAGGAAACTGGCAACCCGAAACGCGCGCGGGCCTTGCGGGTGCTGGGCGGTGTGGTGGTGATCGCCGCGCTGCTAGCCGGGTTGTATTGGGCGATCTTCTCCCGCGGCCGGGTGGAGACCGACAATGCCTATGTGGGCGGCGACACCGCACTGGTGACGCCGCAACTGGCCGGTACCGTGACCGAAGTGAAGGTGGGCGGCACCCAGGCCGTGAACGCCGGCGATGTCTTGGTGGTGCTGGACGATGCCGATGCGCGCATTGCCGTGGCGCAGGCCGAAGCGGCACTGGCGCAGGCGCGGCAGCGTTATGGCCAGGCCGGCGCCATGGCCGATGCGGCTGCGGCACGGGCGGCCGGCCGCACGGCCGAGATTGCCTCGGCGCGCAGCCGCTTGGCTGAAGCCGAAGCCCTGCTGGCGCGCGTGAAGGCCGAATTCGATCGGCGGCAGACGCTGGCCGGTAGCGGCGCAGTGTCGAACGAGGAATTGGGCGCTGCCCGCGCCGCGCTGGCCGCTGCCATGGCCACCCGCGATGCCGCGCGCACCGCCGTTGCCGCCGCCCAGGACACCGCGCGGTCGGCGGCCGGCGATGCTGCTGCTGCTGCTGCAATGGTGCGTGGCACGTCGCTCTCCACCGCGCCCGATATCCGCGCTGCCGAGGCCGCGCTGGCCAAGGCGAAGCTCGATCTGGATCGCACGGTGATCAAGGCGCCAGTGGCCGGCATCGTCACCAACCGCAACGTGCAGGTGGGCCAGCGCGTCGCTGGCGGGGCGCCGTTGATGACGTTGGTGCCCACGGTCGGCCTGTTCGTGGATGCCAATTTCAAGGAAAGCCAGCTCAAGACCATCCGCCTCGGCCAGTCGGTCGAGCTGGAATCCGATCTTTATGGCGGCAGCGTCACCTATCACGGCAAGGTGGTCGGCATGGCCGGCGGCACCGGCGCGGCCTTCGCACTCATCCCGGCGCAGAATGCCACCGGCAACTGGGTGAAGGTGGTGCAGCGCCTGCCGGTGCGTATTGCGCTGGATGATACCGAAGTGAAGGCCCACCCATTGCGGGTTGGCCTGTCGATGACGGCGGTGGTGGACACGCGCGAATGAGCGAGGCCGAAGCCGCGCCAGCACCCGCGCCGCCGGAGCCATTGACCGGCAGCACGCTGTGGCTGACCGCCTTCACCATGGCTTTGGCCAATTTCACCGTTGTGCTGGATACCACCATCGCCAACGTGAGCGTGCCGCACATCGCCGGCAGCCTGGCGATTGCGCCGGCGCAGGGCACCTGGGCGATCACCAGTTATTCCGTTGCCGACGCCATTTCGGTGCCGCTGGCTGGCTGGCTGGCGATGCGGTTCGGCACGGTGCGCTGGTTCCTTGTGTCGCTGGCCGGGTTCGGCCTCTTCTCGCTGTTGTGTGGCCTGTCGCAGAATATCGAATCGCTGGTACTGTTCCGCGTGCTGCAGGGCTTTGCCGGCGGGCCGTTGATGCCGCTGTCTCAGGCGCTGCTGGTGGTGATCTTCCCGCCCAAACAGCGCGGGGCCGCCGTTGGCCTGTGGGCGGCCACCACCACGGCGGCGCCCATATTGGGCCCGATCCTGGGCGGGCTGATCTCCGACAACATGTCGTGGCACTGGATCTTCTTCATCAACCTGCCGGTGGTGGCGCTGTGCTTCGTGGTGATTTCGCGGATGATGAAGCGGTTCGAAACCACCATCGCCCGCCAGCCCATCGATGTGATTGGCTTCATCCTGCTGGTGATCGGCATCGGCGCCTTCCAGATCATGCTGGATACCGGGCGCGAGCATGACTGGTTCGAATCAAATCAGATCATCGCGCTGGCCGTGATCGCCGCGGTCGGCACCGCTGCCTTCATCATCTGGGAACTCACCGATGATCACCCGATCGTCGATATCCGCATCTTCCGCCATCGCGGCTTTGCCATGGCGACGGGCGTCGTTTCCCTGGTGTTCGGCAGCTTCTTTGCCATCGTCGTGCTCACGCCGCTGTGGCTGCAATCGACGCTGGGCTACACCGCCAGCCAGGCCGGCAATACCGTGGCCTGGATCGGCGTGATGGCGGTGGGCATGGCGCCGATCGCCGGCCTGCTGCTCACAAGGATCGATCCGCGCATCACGGTCAGCGCCGGGGTGGCCTGGCTGGGCGTGGTCGCCCTGATGCGCACCACCTGGTCCACCGAAAGCGATTATTTCGCGCTGGCGCTGCCGCATTTCCTCACCGGCATCGGCATGCCCTTCTTCTTCATCGGGCTCACCAGCCTGGCGCTGGGCAGCGTGAAGGACAGTGAATATGTCTCGGCGGCCGGCATCATGAGTTTCGTGCGCACCCTGTGTGGGGCGATCGGCGCCGCCATTGCGACCAGCAGTTGGGAAAATGAATCCCGTCATGTTCGCACGGCACTGGTGGACAGTTTGAACGATGCTGACGCGATGCTTCAGAAGATGCAGGGCGCCGGCATGTCGGCCGAGCAGGCGCGCGGGGTCATCGAACGGATGATCGACGTGCAGGCGGCGACCGTGGCCAATCTTCACATCTATTCCACCGCCGGTATCCTGTTCCTGATCGCGGCGGCAGCGGTGTGGCTGATTCCGCGGGTGAATGTCTCCGGCCCGGCCGCGCCGGGGCATTGACGGCCGCCCGCTGCGCCTGCCAGCATGGCAGGAAAGGGGATGGATGATGCAGATCGAGCCGACGGGACAAGCTTGCGGGGCCGTGGTGACGGGGGTTGATCTTGCCGGCCCGCTGGCAGCTGAAACGGTGGCCGCCATCCGCGCGGCGTGGTTACAGCATCATGTGCTGGCCTTCCCCGATCAGAAATTGTCCGATGATGATCTGGAACGGTTCACGCTGGCCATGGGCGGCTTTGGCGATGATCCGTTCATTGCGCCCATCGCCGGCCGCCAGCACATCATCGCTGTGGCGCGGGCCGCCGATGAAACCGCGCCGATCTTTGCCGAGACCTGGCACACGGATTGGAGCTTTCAGGCGCGCCCGCCGGCCGGCACCTGCCTTTATGGCATCACCATTCCGCCGATGGGCGGCGACACGCTGTTCGCCAACCAGCATCTGGCGCTTGACGCGATGCCGGCCGAACTGCGCGCGCGGATCGAAGGGCTGACCGCCATTCATTCGGCGCAGAAAGCCTATGCCCCCGACGGCTTCTATGGTGCGGGCGACCCCAAAGGACCTGGGGGCCGCAGCATGGACATCCGCCCTTCAGAAACGGCCCGCGCCACCCAGCGCCATCCCTTCATCCGCCATCACCCCGAAACCGGCCGCGAAGGCCTGTTCGGCTGCCTGGGCTATGTCATCGGTTTTGAAGGCATGGCCGACGAAGAGGCGCTGCCGCTGCTGGTCGAGCTGTATCACTGGCAAGGGCAGGAACGCTTCCAGTATCGCCACCGCTGGCAGCCGAACATGCTGGTGATGTGGGATAACAGATCGGTGCTGCACGCCGCCACCGGTGGCTATCAGGGCCACGCACGGTTGCTGCACCGCACGACGATCGCGGCGGCGTGATGCCGATCAATGGCGCGGCGTGCGCCCCCGGATCTTGTCGAAACCGGCCTTGATCGCGGCAAAGCGCAGGTCCACCCCGGCTTCGAAATTATTGTCGGTGAAGATATAGGGCCAGTCGCCCTCGATACCCTCCACCACCAGTTCGCCAACATAGAGCGGATCGATGCCGTTCTGGATGGCTTGGGTGGCCATCACCGCAAATTCGTTCGGCAGTGCGGTGGGATCAGGCAGGGCGATCTGGCCCACAAGGCGCTCGGGAATGGCGCGCGCGCTTTCCATGATGCGGGTGCGGATGAAGCCGGGGCAGAGCACCGAAACGCCGATGCCCTTTGCAGCCAGCGTCGGCCGCAGCCCTTCCGAAAGCGCGACCACGCCATATTTGGTGACATTGTAGCCCGGCGCCACGGCGGCCACGAGCCCAGCCATCGAGGCGGTGGAGACGATCTGGCCGCCTTCGCCGTGCTTTTCCATCAGTGGGCCGAAGATCTCGATGCCCCACACCACGCTCATCAGGTTGACGCCGATCACCCAGTCCCAGCTGGCATCGCTCCATTCACCATAAGTGCCGCCGCCGCCCACGCCGGCGTTGTTGACCAAGATATGCACCTTGCCGAACCGTTCGATGGTCGCATCGGCGGCGCGTTGCAGTTCGTCCTTCAACGACACGTCCGCGCGCACGCCGGCCACATCGGCATTGGTCGCCGCCAGCCGCGCCACTTCGCGGTCAAGCGCGTCCTGTTCGATATCGGCCATCATCACCTTTACCCCGGCCTGCGCCAGTGCTTCGGCAATGCCCAGCCCAATGCCCGATGCCGCGCCCGTGACGAAGGCGACCTTGCCCACCAGATCCTGCATGCTGCGTGCTCCTTGTTGCGCTTCAGAATAGGCGGCCGCCGGCTGCAGCCAACTGTCACAAGCAAGGGCGCTGCCGTGATGACTGATCACAGCTTATGATCATAACCTGCACCATCCCCTATTGAGCCCCAGCGCCTCTGGGCCTAACCTCATGCGTATGTTCACCCGCATCACTCAGGCTGTGTCCGTCGCGCCGCAGATCGCGCCCGAAGATGTGGCGCTTGCCGCTGCGCAGGGGTTCCGCACCATCGTCAACAACCGGCCCGACGGCGAGAGCCTGGATCAACCGCCGGGCGCGGACATCGAGGCGGCGGCGCACGCGGCGGGGCTGGCGTATGTCGCCATTCCCATCGATCACACCGGCTTCAATCTCGACCAGGTCGAAGCGATGGTGAGTGCCTTGGACCATGGGCCGGTGCTGGCCTTCTGCCGTTCCGGCACGCGCAGTTGCAATTTGTGGGCGCTGGCAGCAGCCAAGCAGGGTGGCGATCCGGCCGAAATCATCGCGGCGGCGGGTGAAGGCGGCTACAATGTTGCCGGGCTGCTGCCCATGCTGAAGCAATTGGCGCCGCGCTGATGGACCGCTTGGGCATGCTGGCATTCTCCGTCATTGGTGTGGTGGCCTTGGTTGTGTTGGCGCGACTGTTTGGTTTTGCGCGCCGGCCACAGATTGCCGATCCAGCGCTGGCAGCGCGGCTGGTGGCGGAGGCGCTGCCGGGCTTTCGCGCCGCAGAAGCTGCTGTGAGCCGTGATGGCAGCGGCGCGCTGGTGGCGGCACATGATGGCCGCGTTGCGCTGGTGCGACCGTTGGGCGATCGTTTCGTGGTGCGGCCCTTGGAAGCCCCCATCGTCGCCCGTGCCGGTGGCCTGCTGCGCGTGCGCCCCGATGAAGCGATGTTCCCCGAAACCGCACTCGATCTGGGTGAGTCGGTGGCGATGCGCTGGGCGGGTCGGCTGTGAACTGGCAGTCCATCCTCAGCACCGATCCGGTGGCCATCGCCATCCCGGTGTTCGTGATCAGCATCATCATCGAACTGGTGGCGGTGCGCATGGGCTGGCGCGGCGATTATGATTGGCGCGACACCGGCACCAGCCTGGCCATGGGCCTGGGCAACACTATCAGCGGCGCGCTGCTGGCCGGCAGCGTCACCGGCCTGGCGCTGTGGCTGTGGCAGCACCGGATGTTCGATATCCCGGTGGCGTGGTGGAGCTTTGCGCTGTGCTTCTTGATCGATGATCTGGCCTATTACTGGATCCACCGCGCCGGCCACCGCATCCGCTGGGCCTGGGCGGCGCATGTGATCCACCACTCATCGCAGCATTATAACCTGTCCACGGCGCTGCGGCAGACGTGGACCGGCCTGTTCGGCCTCACCTTTATCATCAAGCTGCCCTTGTTCTTCATCGGCTTTCCGATCGAGCTGGTGGCGTTCTGCGGTGGGCTCAACCTGATCTATCAGTTCTGGATCCACACCGAGGTGATCGGGAAGATGCCGCGCTGGTTCGAAGCGGTGATGAACACGCCGTCGCACCACCGCGTCCACCACGGCACCAATCCGCGCTATCTCGATCGCAATTATGCCGGCGTGTTCATCATCTGGGACAAGCTGTTCGGTACCTTCGAAGCAGAGCGCGCCGATGAACCACCACGCTATGGCATCATCCGCAACCTGGGCACCTTTAATCCCTTCTGGGTCGCGGTCCACGAATGGGTGGGCATTTTCCGCGATGTCGCCCGTGCCCGCAGCCTGAAAACCGCCTTTGTGGCCGCCTTCGGCCCGCCGGGCGCGCTGTCGGGTGAAACCGCCGATGCCTTGCGGGCACAGTGGCAGGCCGAAACCGCACCGCCAGCATCACTGCCACCTTCGGCCGTTCCGGCCGAATGATCGCCCTCCGCCGCTTGCTGATCGG
>Ga0164294_10000569_pt1 | contig 35117 bp, 25 predicted proteins | sample GEODES005metaG_FD_111479 | JGI IMG/M metagenome (GOLD analysis project Ga0164294, IMG submission 111479) | Oligotrophic lake water microbial communities from Sparkling Lake, Wisconsin, USA - GEODES005 metaG | ecosystem: Environmental > Aquatic > Freshwater > Lake | place: USA: Sparkling Lake... | reverse complement strand
GGTGGAAGGCTCCTCGTCGATGTCGCCATCGCAGTTGTTGTCGATGCCGTCGCAGGACTCGCTGGCATTGGGGTGGATGGCCGCGTTGTTGTCGTCGCAGTCGTCGGCGTCGAGGTGGTATTCGGGGCCGGGGGGCGGGCAGCTCACCTGGGGGGCGTTGGGGTTGGCGGCACCGTCTCCGTCGGCGTCGAGGTACCAGATCCGGTCGATGGCGCCCTCGTCGATGTCGCCGTTGCAGTTGTCGTCTTCGCCGTCGCAGTACTCATCTGCGCCAGGATGGCGGTTGGGGTCCTGGTCGTCGCAGTCGTCTTCGCCGAAGCCATCACCATCGTCGTCGCGCAGCGACGCCTCCCGCTGCGCGTAGAGGTCGTCGTTGATGAGGCAGGCCGACAGGAGCAGGGCGAAGAGCGGGCTACTGGAGACCATGGTCCATCTCCACGATCACATGAGCGGGGTTGAGCTGCATCGCGCCAAGGGGGCTCACCACCCGGGCGGTGTCGACCCAGAGGCCGACCCGGGGGCCCGGCTGCTCCTGGAAGCGACCGGCGAAGGTGGCGAAGGGGGTCTCCACCGACCAGGAGTACAGGTTGTTGGCGCCGGGGCTGAGGGGAAGCGTGAACAGGGTGCCAGCAAGGGGGGCCTTGAGGGTGAGGGTGGGGTTCTCCTGTCCGGGCATCAGACCGTCGGGGTGCAGGCTGAGGGCGGTCCAGTCGGGGAGCGGATCGAAGCCGGGCACCGAGAAGTCGCCGCCCACCGAACGACCGACCGCAGCGAGCAGGTTGCGCCAGGAGACACGGAAGCCGCCGGACGGGCGCACGATGTTCTGGCCGCGGTGCCGAAGGCGAACGGTGGGGCCGCTGGTGATGCGCACGGCGGGATCGTCGTTGCCGAAGGACCACTCCAGGGTCTCCACGGCGCCGGTGCCGGGCGGCAGTTCCAGCGAGGTTCGGCTGGGGCTGAGCCGGTGGACGCGGCCGCTGCGGTCGCGCACCTCGATCCAGGAGGCCGCGCTCCAGTTGAGCACCTGCACCGAGAGGGCCTCGGCGCCGACGATGCCGGCGGCGCCGCGGACGGGGAGGGCGTAGGTGCGGCCGGTGAAGAGGTCGTCGAGCTTGAGCTCAGTGAAGGCGGTGCCGCCCGGGATGACGGTGGGGTCTATGCCAGCGCCTTTGCTGTAGGCGGCAGTCGTGTCGATACGGAAGTAGAGCGGTGACGCCTCGTAAGCGGAACAATTCGCAAGGGCACTTTCCTCTCGGTCATCACTTGCTTCTCTGGTTGTGACCGAATCGGTTTCGGAAGCGGCGTTCACCAAGCTCAACCGCATCTCATAGTCTCCCGCAAAGGGGGCCTCATTCTCGAAGGGCGTCACAAAGCCAAAGCGGTTGCTGTCATCGAGGGCATCAGACGAACTCGTGAATGCCGACCAGATGTAGGAGACACTTGACTCTCTGACTGCCACATTGTCGGTAGGATCTCCATCCAACGAATTGTATGACTTGCCAACACCACCCCCCGGCAGACTCAAATGTACAAAAGCGGGCGCGTACCTCTTCGTGACATCCGCCGTAGACCCTGACCAAAGGCCCGTCTCGGGATGGGTGGATTGGTACACTGTCACGCCAACCGGCGTGCCACCGGGCTCCCCTCCAACACTAAAGCTGCACCCACACTCCGTACCACCGATCATCCCTGAATACTCACTCCCATAGTACTCACTGTCCCCAAACGTGTTCTGTTCCTCCAACAACACAACCCCCACACACTCATACAACACATCCCCCGACGGCTCATCATCCCCACCCGTGTCCCCACCCGTTCCCGTGTCCACCACCGCCCCCGTATCCCCCGCCGTATCCCCCACCCCATCACCACCACCACCCGCCTCGGTCCCACCGCCCGTGTCCGGGTGCGGATCCGGGTGCCCCACCTCCTCCTCAACCGGCGGCGCCTCCGTTGAGGCCCCCTTGCCCGAAGAGCACGCGACGATTCCGACGATTCCGAAGACCGAGTACGCACGAAACATGGCTGACATCCTTCCCGAGTGGCCTTCAAGCCCTAACATCCCCCGTTCACGGGTCAAGCCGTCTTTTGCAGGAACCCCCCCTGCCCTTCTTCATCGAACGCTGGCGTTGTTGCCGCTGCGGTTGGTGGGCACCCGCGCCGCCAACAGGGCCGCGAGGCAGGCCCGCAGCGGATCGCCATGCACCGCCACCGCCGGCCCAAAGACCCGCGTCACCAGCGCGCGAAGCAGCTTGCCGCCCTTCATCCGGTGCTCCGGCTGCGCCAACGGCCGCCGCGCTTGAGCCGCTTCTCCACGATGGCGCGCTGACGCTCTTTGTACAGGTTGTGCGCGTTCTCACCCTCTTCATTGCACTGGGCGGTCTCGCGATCGAGCACCTGGAACTCCACCATGGCGAAGACGGTTCGCCCCAGCATCGGCCCGTGGCGCACATTCATCAGATGGTCTACCCGCACAGGCAGATCCACGATGAAGTTGACCATGCGGTAGGAGCGGCCCGAGAAGGGGTTGACCTCGCCGCCGCCCTCCTCCTCATCGAGCTCCGCCACCTCGGGGCCCAGCGCCGCCACGCTGGCCTGCCGCAGCACCTCGCGGAAGTGCACCAGGTTGTTGTGCGACTGCCCCGGGATGACGTAGTTGAACGGAAACAGGTTGCGTGTGAGCCAGGAGATGGCCGGCACCACATCTTCGGGCTGCTCGGTGACGATGCGAAAGCGCAGCTTGTCGAAGATGGTGGCTGCCGTGTTCTCCTTCTTGGCGATGAGCTTGGTGATCACGCTGTTGCGGGTCTTGCGGCTGCCGTAGAAGGCCACCAGCGGCGGACCCTGGCTGCGCATGCGGTCGGCGGCGGTGACGATGCGCTTCTCGGCGAGGTCGAGCACGATCGCTTCGGAGAGCGGGGTCTGAAAGCGCAGCTCGGCGGCCTCGAGGTGGTTGATGACGTGCATGAGCTTGAGGATCACGCAGCTCAGGATCTGCCGCCGCCGAAAGCCCCCGGTCTGCCCGGCGTGGAGGAAGATCTGCCGCACGTCGGCCGGATCGCGCAGGTCGGCCGGAAAGGTGAGTTCGAGGTGCTCCTGGAGGTAGTTCACCGCCTCGCTGTAGACAAAGGCCAGCCGGCGCCGGTCGTCGGGGTTGCCCATGTCCAGCAGGTGCAGCGCCAGGAAGCGGTCGACGTCGGCCGTGGTGCGAAACCAGGTGCGGTTCCAGTCGATGACCGAGTCGCCGCGCAGGATGTGGCGAACCGCGGCGAGGTCCGCGAGGTCAACCTGCGGCAGGGCGCTCTCCAGGCTGGCGTTGACCGTGATCGAGGCAGGGTGCACAGCCATCCGGGGCCCGCTCCTTGGGTGCCCAACCATAGCGCAGGCGGCGTCGCGGGTCATCGGGGCTGGGTTATGCAGCCGGCCCTTCGCGCAGGGACCTCCATGGCCCAGACCTCCCCTCCAGCCGCACTGCCCTCCTCCACCCTGGGTCGGGTCTTCTCGATCTGGGGCCGCGGGACCCGGGCCCTCTTCGGAAACCTCGGCACCGCCTTGCTCTTCGCAGGGATCTGCGCCCTCGTGGCCGCGCCGCTCGACGCCTGGATCTACACCCAGCTTCAGCCCCCCGGCGCCGCGGCCGGCGGGCCGCCCGACCAGAGCCTGCTCCTCAAGGTGGGCTTCGCCTGGATGGGCGTCGACCTCGCCCTGGAGCTGCTCCTGGGGCCTCTCGCCGGGGCGGCCGCCGTGGCCATCGCCCGCGCCCAGGCCCAGGGCAAGCTGGTCAGCACCTACAACGCCCTCAACTTCGGCCTCAGCCGCTACCCGCGCATGGTGCTGCCCCACCTCGGCGCCTGGCTCACCATCTGGGTGGGCAACATCGTGGTGGTGCCCGGCGTGCTCTTCATGCTGATGTACGCCTTTGTCGATCCGGTCGCCGCCCTCGAAGACGAGAAGTGGCCGATGGCGCGCAGCAGCAAGCTCACCGCCGGGCGGCGGGCCACGCTGTTCTTCGTCAGCATGCCCTTCTTTCTCTACGGCATGGTGCGGATCTTCATCGACTTCTCGGCGCTCGGCAAGGGTACGGTCTTCCTCTTCGGCAACTACCTCTTCGCCTTCCTCTTTGGCTTCTGGTGCCGGCTCTGCTTCTCGGTGGCCTACATGGACCGCCAGGCTGAGATCGAGAAGCGGCGCGCCGAGAAGGCGGCCCAGGCACATCAGGTCGCCGCCGATGGGGCCTTTCCGAAGCTGCCCGAGGCCTAGGCCATTCACTGGCTCCAACAGCTTGGCGCCCGCGGGGGCAGCGCCTACTCGGGCCTCGTGCCTGGGGCCGTCGCCTATGGGCTGAGCCGCCTGCTGGTCACCCGCGGCCGCGCCTTGCTGCCGCTGCTCGTGGTGGTGCCCACCCGCGAAGAGGCCGCCACCCTGCGCGCCGAGTTGGCCTTCTACCTCGGCCGGCGGGCCCGGGTGCTGCTGCTGCCCGCCGACGACACCCGCGCCTGGGAGGGCCGCAGCCCGCACCCCGAGCTGCCCCGCCAGCGCCTCGCCGCCCTCGACGCCCTGGAGCGGGCCGAGCCGGCGGTGGTGATCGCCCCGGCCCGGGCGGTGTTGCAGCGGGTGCCCGCGCCCGCGCAGGTCGCCGCCCAGCGCCTCTGGCTGCGGGTCGGCGATGAGGTCGATCCCCGCGCCCTCCTCCGCCAGCTCGTCGACCGCGGCTACCTCGTCAGCCAGTCGGCCGAAGAGCCGGGCACGGTCTGCCAGCGCGGCGGCGTGGTCGACATCTGGCCCGCCCAGCTCGATCATCCCGTGCGGATGGAGATCTTCGGCGAGGAGCTGGAGACGATGCGGGCGATGGACCCGGTCCACCGCAAGGGGCGCGAGGCCCTCACCGAGCTGCTGCTGCTGCCCGCCCGCGAGGCGGTGATCGACGAAGAGGCCCTGCGCCGCGCCGCGTTGTACACCCAGCGCGCCGTGGACGAGAACCAGGCCGGCCACGGCCGCCGCCGCCGCGTGCTGGCCGAGCTGAAGGAGGGCCTGTGGTTCCCCGGCGCCGAGGACTACCTGCCGGCGCTGCATCCGGTGATCTCGGTGCTGGAGTGGCCGCGCAGCGCGCTCGTGGTGGTGGAGCCCGCCGCCGTCGAGGCCGAGCTGCACAAGGTCGAGCAGGCCGCCTGGACCCGCTACGCCAGCCTGCCCGCCGAAGAGCGGCCCTGCGTGCTGCCCGCCGATCGCTTCTGCACCGCCACCGAGGCCCTGTCCCGCCTGAGCGGCGCCATCGAGTTGGGCGGCCTGCTGCCCCACCGGGCGGCCGACACGCCGCACCTGGGCACGCTGGACAACCGCGGCCTGCGCGTCTCCCAGGGCGAGATGGCGCCGGTGGCCGGCAAGCTCTCGGCGGCCTTGGAGGAGGGCAAGCAGGTAGCCCTCTGCGCCGACAGCGGCGCCCGCGCCGAGCGCCTCGTCGCCCTGCTGGTGCCCCACGGCCTGCGACCGGAGTTCGCCGATCCGGGCACCCTGCTGCCTCCGGGCCGCCTCGCCCTGTGGATCGGCCCGCTGGCGCGCGGCTTCTCGGCCCCCCAAAGCGATCTGCTAATCGTCACCGCCGACGAGCTCTTTGGCCCCCGCGAGAAGGCCGCCCCCCGCCACAAGGGCGCCCGCGACGCGATCGGCGGCGCCCTGGCCGACTTGAAGGTGGGCGATCTGATCGTTCACCCCAAGCACGGCGTGGGCCGCTTCATCGGCCTCAAGCGCATCGTCGCCGACTTTCGCGGCGACGCCCCCCGCCACGCCAAAAAGCTGGAGAGCGACTTCGCCGAGCTCTCCTATCGCAACGGCGACCGGCTCTTTCTGCCGGTCACCCAGCTCGATCAGCTCGAGCGCTTCCGCGTCGCCGACGGCGCAGAACCCGCGCTTGACAAGTTAGGGGGGGTCACCTGGGCCGCCAAGAAGGCCAAGGTCAAGGACAAGATCTCGGCCCTGGCCTTCCAGTTGGTCGAGCTGTACGCCCAGCGCCAGAGCGTAGCCGGCCACGCCTACGATGGGCCCCTGCCCGAGCTTTACCACCAGTTCGAGGCCGCCTTTCCCTACACGGAGACCGACGACCAGCTCGCGGCGATCCGCGATGTGCTCGATGACCTCGCCAAGAACGAGCCGATGGACCGCCTGATCGTCGGCGACGTCGGCTTTGGCAAGACCGAGGTGGCGATGCGGGCCACCCTGCGCGTGGTGCTCGAGAACCGGCAGGTGGCCGTGCTCTGCCCCACCACCGTGCTGGCCTTTCAGCACTACGAGACCTTCAAGGCCCGCTTCGCCGATCTGCCCGTGCGGGTCGAGCTTTTGAGCGGCCTACGCGCCGGGGCCGAGGGCAAACGGGTGGTGGAGGACATCGCCAAGGGCAGCGTCGACATCGTGATCGGCACCAGCAGCCTGCTCGGTCGCTCGCTCAAGCTCAAGCGACTGGGCCTCGTGGTGGTGGATGAGGAGCACCGCTTTGGCGTAAAACAGAAAGAGAAGCTCAAGAGCGCGGCGATGGGCTGGGCCACCGTGCCCTGCGAGTACCTCGCCATGTCGGCCACGCCGATCCCCCGCTCGCTCCACATGGCGCTCAGCGGCCTGCGGGCGGTCAGCTCGATCACCACGCCCCCCCACGGCCGCCAGCCCGTGATCACCCGGGTCAGTCAGTGGAATGACGCCCAGATTCGCGACGACATCCTCTACGAGCTGCACCGCGGCGGGCAGGTCTTCTTTGTTCACAACCGCGTGGAGAGCATCCACGCCATCGAGCGGCGCCTCTTTGCCCTGGTGCCCGAGGCCACCGTGGCCGTCGCCCATGGACAGATGGAGCCCGGCGCGCTTGAAGCGGTGCTGGTGGGCTTTGTGCAGCGCAAGCAGCACATCCTGCTCTGCACCACCATCATCGAGAGCGGCGTGGACATGCCGCAGGTCAACACCATCCTGGTCAACGACGCCCACGAGCTCGGCCTCGCCCAACTCCACCAGCTCCGCGGGCGGGTCGGCCGCGGCTCGGTGCGCGGGCGCTGCACCCTGCTGGTGCCCGAGGGGGCCGGCCTCACCGCCAAGGCGATGGCCCGCCTGAAGGCGCTCCAGGACCACACCGAGCTTGGCGCCGGCTTCGCCATCGCCAGCGCCGACCTCGAGCTGCGCGGGGCCGGCGACCTCCTGGGCGAGTCGCAGCACGGCCACATCGAGGCGGTCGGCCTCGACACCTACATCACCCTGCTCGAAGAGGCCATCGCCAGCGCCCGGGGCGAGGTCTCCCGCGCCCGCCTGGAGCCCGAGCTGGAGATCCCGGTGCCGGCCCTGCTGCCCGACGTCTGGATCGACGATCTGCAGGAGCGACTGACCGAGTACCGGCGACTGGCGGCGGCCCGCACCGTTCACGAGGTGCGCGACGTGCTGTCGGCCTGGGAGTCGCAGTATGGCGCCGCGCCACCCGAGGTGCTCAACCTGGGCTGGCTGGCCGAGGCCAAGGTGCGCTGCCGCGAGCTCGGCATCGAGCGCCTCACCTGGCTGGGTGTGCGCGTGCTCCTCGATCTGCACGAGGGCAGCCCCATTCCCGCGGCCCACCTCACCAAGCTCATCACCGGCGAGCCGGCCCGCTTCGCCCTCGCCAAGGGCGGCGAGCGGCGCCTGGAGGTGCGCTTCACCGCCCAGGAGGCCGAGTATCCCTTCCGCTTTCTGCACTGGGTCTTTGGCCGGCTGGGCGGCTGAGCGAGGAGGCCGGTCGAGGCTCCCCTTTGGCAGCGCGGCCCGTCTGGATTAGCCGCACCCCTCCCCCCGGCGCCGATGTCCACCCCTCGCCTCAGCAACGCCGTCACCCTGGACCTCTTTGAGGGCGAGACGCTGCGCCTCGACGACGAGGGGATGAGCGATCCACCCTCCAGCGTCGACGCCGCTCCGCTGTCGCAGGCCCCCCTGCCCGAGGCCGGCGACCGCTACGAGCTCCTCGGCGTGATCGGCCGCGGCGGCATGGGCGAGGTGCAGCGGGTGCGCGACCGGGTGCTCGGCCGGGTGCTGGTGCGCAAGGTGATCCACGCCGAGCTGGCCGGCGAGGTGCCCCTGGAGCGCTTCCTCGCCGAGGCCCGGGTGACGGCGGCCCTGGAGCATCCCAGCATCGTGCCCGTGCACGACCTCGTCCGCACCGCCGACGGGCGGCCGGCCTTCACGATGAAGGAGGTCGAGGGCCGCACGCTCAGCGCCCTCATCACCGAGCGCGGGCCCCGCCCCACCGGCGAGCCGCCGCCCCAGGATCTGATTGCCATCGTGCTCAAGGTGGCCGAGGCCGTGGCCTATGCCCACAGCCGCTCGGTGGTGCACCGCGACATCAAGCCCGACAACATCATGGTCGGGCGCTTTGGCGAGGTGCTGCTCCTCGACTGGGGCCTTGGCCGCTGGCGCGAGCGCGACCGGGCGCGCTTTGTCGGCGCCGCCGTGGAGGGCCGGCTCACCCAGGTGGGCGCCGTGATGGGCACCCCGGCCTACATGCCCCCCGAGCAGGCCGCCGGCGACATCGACCTCATCGGACCGCCGTCTGACGTCTATGGCCTCGGCGCCGTGCTCTTTCATGTGCTGCTCGGCCGGGCGCCCTGGTCGGGCTTGGCGACCCTGCGGGTGCTGGGTGGGCTGCGCTGCGGCGAGGTGCCGCGCATCGAAGATCCGCAGCTCCCCTTGGCCCTGGTGGAGCTGGTGCACAAGGCGATGGCGGCCGAGCCGAGCGAGCGCTTCGCCGACGGCGCCGCCTTCGCCGCCGCGCTGCAGGCCTGGCTGAGCGGAGCCCAGCGCCGCCAGATCGCCCTGGGAGAGGTGGCGGCGGCGGCCCGCCTGCGCGAGGAGGCCGAGGCCCTTCGGAGCCGGGCCCGCGCCCAACAGGCCGTCGCCGAGGCCGCCCGCGCCGCCCTGCCGGCCCACGCCCCCGACGCCGACCGCCGCCCGGTCTGGGCCCAGGAGGAGGCCGCCCAGGACCTCGCCGAGGCCGCGGTGCGCCTGGAGGTGGAGATCTTCAGCCATCTACAGCGGGCGCTCACCCACGAGCCCGACTTGCCCGAGGCCCACGCCGGCCTCGCCGATCTGCACCAGGCCCGCCACGCCGAGGCCCTGGTCCGCCAGGACCGCATCGAGGCGGCCCGGCACCTCACCTTGCTGCGCCAGCACGACCGGGGCGCCCATCGGGCCTGGATCGAGGGATTGGGCCGCCTCACGGTCTTCACCGAGCCCCACGCCGCCGAGGTGGAGATGGAGCGGCTCGGCCTCGTCGACCGGCGCCTCGAGGGTGTCGAGCGGCGGGCCCTGGGCCCGGGCCCGGTGGTCGACCTGCGCCTGCCGGCGGGGAGCTGGAGGCTGCGCCTGCGGGCGCCGGGGCGGACGGAGGTCTGTCTGCCCGTGGAGCTGACCCGCGGGGGGGACTGGACACAAACGATAAACAATCCAGTCTGGCTGCCGCCGCTGGGCGCGTTGGGGCCCGACGATATCTATGTGCCGGCCGGCCCGGCCTGGGTGGGCGGAGGGGAGGCCCGCTACGCCATCCCCCGCCAGCGGGTGTGGATCGATGGCTTCGTGATCCGGCGCCACCCGGTCACCAACGCCGAGTACATCGCATTCCTCGATGATCTGGTGGCCCAGGGCCGGGAGGCCGAGGCCCTGGCCTGGGAGCCCCGCCTGCGGGTGGAGAAGGACGCCGAGGCCCGGCCTCAGTATGGCCGCGACGAGCAGGGCCGCTACCGCCTCATCGCCGACGCCGAGGGCGATCTGTGGCAGCCGGACTGGCCGGTGGTGATGGTGACCTGGGAGGCGGCGCGGGCCTACGCGGCCTGGGAGGCGGCGCGCAGCGGGCGGCCCTGGCGCCTGCCCGCCGAGCTGGAGCGCGAGAAGGCCGGGCGGGGCGTGGACGGACAGCCCTACCCCTGGGGAGCGCACCTGGAGCACACCTGGGCGGCCCTGCAGACCGCCCGGCCGGGGCGGCCCAAGCCGTGGGCGGTGGGGACGCCACCCCAGGACCGCAGCGTGTATGGCGTGGCGGGGTTGGCGGGCAATGTGCGCGACTGGTGCCTCAACCGCTTTGCGGTGCGCGGCGAGGGGCTCATCGTAGAGGGTCGTGCAGTGCTGCCTGACCTGGACGACGTGGGCGGGCCGGAGGTCTGGCGCTCCATGCGCGGGGGCGCATGGTCTGGCTCGACCTTGGATTGTCAACAGAGCTACCGGCTGGCGGCTCCGCAGCCCTATGCGGGCCCGCTGATCGGCTTCCGACTCTGCCGGAGCCTGGGGCCGCCTACTCCCCTGCGATGAGGAAGCGCAGCGAGCCTGCGTTCACCGCGTCTGCGACATCCTGACCGGCCTTCGCCCAGTTGGCCACGGCCGCCTCGTCGAGGGGGTCGATGATGCCGAAGGGGGCGACGGCAGGGCTGTTGGCGGTGAGGTCCCACCAGGGCGCGCAGGAGCTGCCGCCCTGGGCCGTCCAGGTGGGGGCGCTATTTGTACCCGTAAAGCTCCCATTGCTCATCACATAATTCTTGCCATTCTCCATGAAGCGGATGCCGACAACCGTGATGGCAACGGGCTCGGTGAGCTGGACGGTCTGTGGATCGGCCAGCCAGGCCTTGAAGTTGGCCTCCGCCGTGGGCGGAGAGATCGCCAGACGCAGGTAGTGGATGCCGAGCGCGTGGGTGCCACAACTGTTGCTGAAGTACAGGGTGTCGGAGGTGGCAAAGGTATACAAACCATAGGCCATCGCATACCAGAGCAGGTTGTTCTGCGTGGCGTCGTTCACCTCGGCCACCGTCCAGATTCCCTTGTCATAGGGCGGCGGCCCGCTCAGGCTGCTGAGCAGCGAAAGCCCGGCGATCTGGCGCTGGGCAGCGTTCAGCACAGTGCCGGGGTTGTCGGTGCAGGAGAAGTCGAGGGCGATGCCCAATGGCCCCTGCGGACAGTTCCCCGTCGGCGGCGCCGGGAGGGGGATCGTCGATGGACAGTTGGCCGTGGTAGCACCCACCCTCGGATCGCAGTCCAGGTGCTCCACCACCGCGTCGCAGGCCCGATTGATCAGGTAATCCGCGCAGGCATCGGCGCTCTCACACTCGGTGCCCGCCGCCGCCGGATCGGTCGAGGCGTACATGAGCCCCCACTTGGCCGCCAGCCCCAGGGCCGCGTTGAGGTAGACCGCATCGGCCTGATCGGCGGCGTGCCCGCTGGCTCCATCGCCATCGAGGGGCGCGCAGGAGGTGTAGCGCGCAGCGTCCGCCTCGTAGTAGCCATAGGGGAACTCTGGCCAGCTTTTGCCCTTGCGCGGCGTCGACCACATCTCCACGCAGCCGTCGTTGGGGTCATCGCCCTCGTCGCAGCTCCCGTCGTCGGTGCGGCCAGTCTCCTCGACCCCCTTCTCTCCAGGGCCAAGGCACGCAAACAGAAACATCGTAAACAGTGAAGCAGGGCGCATCGAGCTCTCCAGGTGACCCGCCTGCTATAGCCCTGTCAGCCGCCGCGGGCAGCCAAAGCCGTCGCCCGCTGCGCGCAGGCCGAACAGTGCCCGGCGCTGGCGGCGTAGACCTGCCGCAGGGCCTGCATGGCGCTGGTGAAGCGCTGGGGCTGCTCCACAAAGAGCTGATCCGCCGCGAGTTGGGAGGCCGTCTCGGTGCTGAGCAAGGCGTGGTGCAGATCCCGGCGCACGCCGGCCAGGGTCACCCGAATCCCCTTGGCCGCCATCCGGTGCAGGAAGTGATCGAGCTGGTGCAGGCCGGAGGCGTCGGGGTTGCGCACCCGCTTCATGCGCAGCACCACCTGCTGGGCCCCCTCCGCGGCGGCCTCGATCTCCTCGAGGTGGCGCTCCAGGGAGGCGACCGAGCCAAAGAACATCTCGCCGTCGAGGCCGTAGACGCGCACCGCGCCGCAGGGCTGATCCTCGGGGAGGCGCTCGTGGACGATGCCATCGTCGGAGACCACGAACTCGGTCAGCGACATCCGCCCCGCCCGCGGCACCGCCAGCAGGAAGGACAGAAAGACGCCGATCAGCACGCAGAACTCCACCGAGATCGCCACCGCCGACAGGGCGGTGACCCCCACGATCACCTTGTCAAAGCGGGTGGCCCGCCAGTGAAAGCGCAGGGCCCCCCAGTCCACCATGCGGAAGGCCGACACGATCAGGATGCCGGCCAGGGCGGCGCGGGGGATGAAGCGGGCGTAGGGGGCGAAGGCCAGCATGATGCCGGCCACCGCCGCCGCCGAGATCACGCCCGACCACTGGGTGCGGGCGCCGGCCTGCTGGTTGATCGCCGAGCGGGTGAGCGAGCCCGAGCCGGGGATGCACTGAAAAAATCCACCCGTAAAGTTGGCCAGACCTTCGGACAGGCACTGCTGGTTGATGTCGAGCTTCTGGCGGGTCTGGGCGGCGATCGCCTTGGCCATCGCCACCGCTTCGAGGAGGCCCAGGGTGGCGATCGCCAGCGCGCTGCCGGAGAGCGAGCGCAGGAGCTGCTCGTCGGCGTGGGGCAGGCTCGGGCGGGGCAGCTCGGCGGGGATGTGGCCGACGATCTTCACGCCCAGATCGGCGAGGCCGAGCAGGCCGGTGACGGCGGCGGCCCCCACCACGACGAGCAGCAACTCGGGCAGCAGCACCCAGCCCAGGCGCTTCTTCAGGGCCCGCAGGCCGAGCACGCCGGCGATGGCGCCGAGCCCCACCATCAAGGTGGGCAGATGGATGGGCCCGCCCTGGGTGAGCGTGGCGAACCAGCGCGAGAGGAAGTGATCGTGAACATCGCCCTGGGGGGCAAAGCCGAAGAGGTTCTTGATCTGATCGAGCACCAGCAGCGAGCCGGCCCCGGCGGTGAAGCCCACGATGACCGAGTGGCTGATGTAGCGGGTGAGGTCGCCCAGGCGCAGCAGGGTGATGACGAGCTGAAAGCTGCCCACCAGCAAGGCCAGCAGGATGGCGGCGTTGACCTTTTCGTCGGGGGACTGCACCACCGACAAGGCCGAGAGCACCGCGATCGAGATGGCGTTGGTGGGCCCGTTGATGAGCTGCTTCGACGAGTCGAGCACCGCGCCCACCGCGGTCATCACGATCGCCGTGTACAGACCATACTGGGGCGGCAGGCCCGCGACCATGGCATAGGCCATCGCCTGGGGCACGGCCACGGCGGCGACGGTGAGGCCGGCCAGCGTGTCGGCGCGCAGATCGGCGAGGCGGTAGCCGCGCAGGGAGTCGAGCGCAGGCACATACCGAAAGAGCGCAGCGGTCATCGGGGCTCCGGCTCAGCGCGCCGCAAAGAGGGAGAGCGGCCGCTCGACGCGGGCGGCCCAGGCCGCCTCGTTGTGGGGGGCCTCGGGCTCCCACCAGTGAAAGAGATCCTCGTCAAAGGTGTACCCAACCTCGGCGAGGGTGTCGCGGAGCTGCAGGTTCTCGCAGTAGTTGTCAGAGGCAGACGGGTCATCGTCTTCGATACCATCGCCGTCGCCATCGAAGCAGTCGCCGCTGCCGCCTGAGTCCAGGTAGAGGGCCGTCTGTCCATGGCCGGCCTCGGCGTAGCGCTCGATCATCGTGGGGTTGTGTTGCTCGATGCTGCCCCAACCCATCGTCCCCGACAGGCTGATCGCCATGTCGTAGCGGCCGGGGTGCCGCAGGGCGAGGTGCAGGCTGATGAGCCCGCCGAGCGAGGAGCCCATCGTGCCGACCACAGCGGCCTCGCCATAGGCCGCCTCCATCCTGGGGCGGATGACCCCCTCGACGAGGTCGGCGTAGGCGTCGCCCTCCCCGCCGTAGGGCTCGCCGTCGAGGGTGTCGGCGGTGTGGGTGTACTCCTCCAGGCGGTCGGAGGTGTTGAAGATGCCCACCACCAGCATGTTCTCGGGCAGGCTCTCCTGCAAACGCCAGCCTCCCCACATCGCCTCGGGGTCGAAGAGGTTCTGTCCATCGTGGGCGTAGAGGGCGTGCGTGAACACACCCCCTGCGGGGACATGGACGGTCAGGTCGCGCCGCGCCAGGGCCCCGTCGGTGAGCCCCACCCAGCGCTCCAGGTGCGCCGCCTCGCTGCGCACGATCGAGTGCTCGCCGAAGTCGTCGTAGCCAAAGCGGCGGGCCAGGGGGTCGGCCGTGTAGGCCTCGCCGCGCCGGTATTTGTACAGGCTCTCCACCGGCTCGGGGATCTCCACCTCGATCCAGCGCAGCTCGCCGGCCGTGGCGAGGGGAGCGCCGGCCCAGCCGTCGTGGTCGCCGACCAGCTCCCAGTCGCCCGCGCCGCAGAGGCAGCCGAAGTAGTAGCTGCCGCGATCGGTGAGCACGGGCAGGCCGCCCTGATCGGCGATCTGGGCGAGGGCTTCGGAAGGATCGCGCGCGCCGGCGATCGCCTCCTCAAAGAGGGCCTGATCGACGAAGGGGTCGACGACGGGTTCGCCGCTGTCGGTGCCCCCGGGGCCGCCGGCCGGGCTGCCCTTGTCGGCGCAGGCAAGCAGCAGCGCCAACCAGGGGCTAGCCGCTGACATCTTCGCCGCCGTCCACGCGAATGACGTTGCCGGTCATCCAGTGGGTGCCCGGGCGAGCGAGCTCGACCAGCGCCGCAGCGACATCCTCGGGCCGGGTGAGGCGGCCATGGGGGTTGCGCCGCAGGGTGGCCTCGATGATCTGTTCATGCCCCGGGATCTTGCGCAGGGCCGGGGTGTCGGTGACGCCGGCCTGGATCGCGTTGGCCGTGATCTGCCGGGGGGCCAGCTCGAAGGCGAGCTGCCGGATGTAGGCCTCCAAGGCGGCCTTGGCGGCGCCGACCGCGCCATAGCCGGTGGCGGCGCGGTGGGAGCCCTCGGAGGTAAAGGCGAAGACCCGGCCGCCGGCCTGCAACAGGCCGCGATCGACCAGGGCGCCGACCCAGTAGATCAGGCTGTTGGCCATCACATCCTGGGTCATCTCGAGCTGCCGTCGGCTGATGCCGCCGCCGGGGCTGGGGGCCACCAGGGGCTTGAGGGTGCCGAAGGCGAGCGAGTGAAGGAAGACGGAGACGCCGCAGTCACCGACCTCACCGGCGATCGCCTCGACGATCGTGGCGCGGCGCTCATCGTCGGCGGCGTTCTCGTTCCAGAAGCGCACCTGCCGGCCCATCGCCAAGAGCTCGGCCACCAGCGCCTCGACCGCGGGCATCGTCGCCCGGCGATCGAGGTGCAGGCCGAGGATGTCGTAGCCGGCCGCCGCCAAGGCGCGGGCGCTGGCGGCGCCCAACCCGGAGGAGACCCCAAGGATGAGGGCCCAGCGCCGCGCCATCTCAGTGACCGCTGGCCGGGGCCGCAGGGGCCGCCGCAGGGGCCGCGGGAGCCGCCGCAGGGGCCGCCGGGGCCGCGCCGCCCGCCGCCGGCGGGGTGACGGTGGCGCCGCCGGTGCCGTCGACGATGGTGGCCTTGGCCTTCATGTCGTCCATGTACTCCTTGGCGATCTCCTGCTTGAGGCGACCCTTGATCTCCTCCTTCACCTCGTCGAGGGGCACGGCGTCGCGCTTGTCGTCGACCTTGAAGATGATGAAGGGGCCGCCCGGCTGCGGGGTGATCGGGCCGACGATGTCGCCCTTGGCCGCCGCGAAGACCTGCTCGCCCATCGGGCCCTTGAGGTCAGTGGCGCTCATCCAGGGCAGCTCGCCGCCCTGGGGGGCGCTGCGGGGGTCCTTGCTCTTCTCCTTGGCGAGGGCGGCGAAGTCGGCGCCGCCCTTGGCCGCGGCCACGATCTCATTGGCGATGGCCTCGGTCTCGGCGATGATCACCCGGGGCTTGACCTGGGGGCGAGCGTACTGGACCTTGTGCTCGTCGTAGTACTTGGAGACGCGCTCGTCGGTGCTGCGCTCGACGATCACCTTGTCGAGCAGGGCGTCGGCGAGGGCCGAGCGCTCGGCCAGGGCGATGTTGAGCTGCATCTTGGGGTCGTTGTGCAGGTTCTGCTTGATCGCCTCGCGGTAGAGCAGCTCGCTCACCACGAGCTGGTCCTTCATCTGGCTGAGCTGGCCGGCGGCCTCCATCTGCTTGCGGTACTGGTCCGGAAGCTGGGCGAGGGTGGCGTCGAGCATCTCCTGGGTGATGGCGTTGCCGTTCACGGTGGAGATGGTGGTGCCAGCGGCCTTCAGCTCGCCGGGGACCGGCGGCGGGGGCGGCTCACAGGCGGCGAGCAGGGCGACAAAAACGAGGAGGGGACGGATCATGGAAACACCTCGGCGCGGGGGGGCCTCGGCGCGGGGGCCCGCTGGCGCGGAAAGCCTCCGACTTGGAGGGCCGCGGCGCATATCGCAGGGCCCGAAGGCGCGCCAAGGATCGGCCCGGTCTGGGCGCTTGGGCGTCGGGCAGGGGGCCCGCGCGGTGCGACCTGCGGCTCGGGTCGGACGGCGAGGCCTGGTTTGCGCGCCAGGGTGACCAGACCCAGCGCTGCGAGGACGACACCACCTGGCGCCTGCCGGGGGTGACGGCCTGCTCCACGCCCGACTGGGCCCCGACGTCGGCGACCGTTACCACCTGCGCACCCGGCACGACGCTGGCGCCCAGGGCGAGGTCTGGCGGGCCTGGCACGCGCGGCTCGATCGCGAGGTGGCGATCCAGATCAGCCCGCGGAGCGGCGACCTCGCCTGGCAACGCGCCGACCGCAAGATCGCCGTAATCGCAGGCCTGGAGCACCCGGTGGTGGTGCCCATTGCTCACCGGGGCGGCGGTGCGACGGCGCAGGCCCATGAACCTCGACGTCCTGAAAACAGAGTCCGCCGACCGCTAAACAGCAGGCCGCGCGCAGCGCCTCAGCGCGCCGCGAAGAGCGCGTCACCCACCGCGTTCAGGCTGGCCAGATCGTGCACCTCGCCCGGCAGGCGCGGCACCTCCCAGCGCTGCTGAACCCGGGTGAGGCTGCGCTCCAACTCGGCGACGAGGCCAGCCTCGATCTGCGACAGCTCGCGCAGCCGCCGGTGGGCGGCGCCGAGTCGGGCCAGCACCTGGGCGGCCGTGTGGGGCCCAAGGTCGGCGGACTGGTCGGCGGCCAGGGCGCCGAGGAGTCCGGCCGGGTCGAGCGGCGTGTCGGAGACCCGGTGGCGCTGGTTGACGATGACGCCCGGGTTGCGCATGCCGCGGCTGCGCAGCTCTTCCAAGAAAAAGCGAGCCACGTCGAGGCTGGGGCTGGTGGGTGCCGACACGACGAGGAAGGCGGTGCGCGGATCGTGGAAGAGCTTGACCACGGCCTCGTGGCGCTCGCGCATGCCATCGTAGAGGTCGCGAAAGGCGACGAAGAACTCGCGCAGCTCGCCCAGGAATTCCTCGCCGAAGATGTAGGAGAGGAGCTTGAACAGAACCGCCGAGGTGCCCATCAAGAAGCGGCCCATCACGCGGCCGGGGTCCTGGGTGGACAGGAACCACTTCATCACGCCCTTGTCGAGGAAGCGGGCCAGTCGACCGGGGGCGTCCAAAAAGTCGAGGGCGTTCTTGACGGGCGGGGTGTCGAGGATGACCAGATCGTAGCGGCCGCCGAGCACGAGATCGTAGAGCTTCTCGGTGGCCATGTAGTCCTGGCTGCCGGCGATGTTGTCGGCGATGGCCCGGTAGATGCGATTGTGCAGGATGCTGTCGCGGGCGGCCTCGTCGGGGGAGAGGCGGGCGATGAGATCGTCGAAGGTCTTGCGGTTGTCCAGCATCATCGCCCACAGCTCGCCCTTGGCGTCGGGCAGGGCGGAGAGATCGATGCGGGCTTCGTCGTTGCCAAAGCGCTTGAGGCCCAGCGAATTGGCGAGGCGGCGGGCTGGATCAATGGTGAGGACGATCACCTTGCGCCCCTCGCGGGCGGCGCGCAGGGCCAGGGCGGCGGAGCTGGTGGTCTTTCCCACCCCGCCCGAGCCGACACAGATGACGAGGCGGTTGCTGCGAATGATGTCGCCGAGCGTCATGGGGCCCTCTCGGCCAAGGCCTGGCGCTGAAGCGCCGCGGCGAGCTGGCGGACGACCTTCTCGGGGCCGCCCTCAAAGCCGCCCAGGGAGCCCAGGCGGGGCAGAACGATCAGGCCAGCGCCGACCTCGGCCCCCAGCCGGGTGATGGCCTCGGCCGTGGCGACCTCGAGATCGGCCTCCCACTGGCCCGAGAGGAGCAGCTCGGCGGCGGGGCCTTGGAGCCCGAGCCCGCCGAGGCGGCTGATCAGCCTGCGCTCATCGTCGGAGAGCGAGGGGCTGGCTGCGCGATTGAGCACCACGGTGGGCCGGGGCAGCTCGGGCACCTCGTGGTGCAGCTTCTCCCACAGCTCGATCGTCTCGTTCACCACCATCTCCTCGGGCAGGGCGACGATGATGAGGCCGGTGGTGCCAGACTTGAACAGTCGGAGCACCTCGCTGGCCCGCTTGCCCACCGGGCCGCCCGGCATCAGCGAGACGGCGACATGGGGCACCCGCAGCACGCTGACGGCGTGGCCCGAGGCGGGCATGTCGACGATGACCTGATCGTACTGCTCGGTGAGGGTGAGCAGGCGCGAGAGGACCATCGTCTCGCGGGCGCCGGGGGTGGCGTCGAGGAAAGTCTGAACGGTCTTGTGCTCGAGGATCAGCTTGACGAGGCGCTGGGCGGGGACGGTGCGCTCCAGCCACTCGGTCAGGGCCTCCCGCCAGGTGATGTTGCAGACGTCGAGGTTGGGGGCGACCCGGGCGGGCTCGTAGACCGGGGCCCGGCCAAAGATCGCGGTGAGGGAGGGCTGGAAATTGTCGATCTCGACGACAATGGTGCGCCGGCCACGCTCGGCGGCGAGGCGACCCAGCGCTGCGGAGAGCGTGGTCTTCCCCGTGCCCCCCTTGCCGGTGACGAGGAGGAGCTTGCGGCTGTGGAGGGTGGTGGTGATCACGCTACCAGACCATGGCGGTGGCGCCCCAGGTCAGGCCGGCGCCGAAGGCGGCCAGCACGACGTGATCGCCTTCTTGGATGCGCCCTTCTTGCACGGCCTCGTGCAGCGCGATCGGGATGGAGGCCGCGGTGGTGTTGCCGTAGCGCTGGATGTTGTTGAAGACCTTCTCCGGGGGCAGCCTGAGCAGCCGGGCGACCATCTCGTTGATGCGCAAGTTGGCCTGGTGGGGAATGAGCATGTCGACGTCGGCGAGGCTGAGGCCATGCGCGCCCAGCACCTCGTGGATGACCTCGGGCAGGCGCTGCACGGCGGCCTTGAACACGGCCTGACCGTTCATGCTGGGGTAGTGCTTGCGGGCGGCCATCATCTCGGCGGTCAGTCGCGGATTGTTGCGGCTGGCCGGGGCCTCCAGCATCAAGATCTCGTAGTTGCTGCCGTCGCTGTGCAGCTTGCTGCCGAGGATGCGGCGCTCGCCGTCGGTGGCGGTGAGGATGGCGGCGCCGGCGCCATCGCCGAAGAGCACCGAGACATCGCGGCCGTGGGTGCTCAGATCGAGCCCGCTGCTGTGGACCTCGCCGCCCACCACCAGCACCGTCTTCATGGCGCCGGTGCGGATGAACTGGTCGGCGATGGACAGGCCGTAGACAAAGCCGGTGCACTGGTTGCGGATGTCGAGGGTGGCGATGCCCGGCAGGCCGAGGCGCTTTTGCAGCAGGCAGGAGGAGCCCGGAAAGTTGATGTCGGGCGACAGGGTCGCGAAGATGATCATGTCCAGATCGCCGGGCTTCAGGCCGGCCTCGTCCAAGGCCTGCCGGGTGGCATGCTCGGCGAGCTCGCTGGCGCCAACGTCACCGTCGACCCAACGGCGCTCTTTGATGCCGGTGCGCTGCTGGATCCACTCATCGCTGGTGTCCATCAGCTTGGACAGATCTTCGTTGGTGACGACCCGTTCGGGCAGGTAATGCCCCAGGCCAACGATCCGGCTGGCGCGCATGACTCCTCCTGTCAGATGTCCAGGTTGCGCACGTCAAGGGCGTGGTGCTGAATGAACTCGCGGCGGGGATCGACCGCGTCGCCCATCAGCAGGCTGAAGATGTGCTCGGACTGCACCGGATCGTCCTGCACCACCTGCATCAGGGTGCGGCGGGCCGGGTCCATCGTGGTCTCCCAAAGCTGCTCGGCGTTCATCTCGCCGAGGCCCTTGTAGCGCTGGATCTCGTAGCCCTTGCGCGCCCCGTCGAGGATGGTGCTGAGCAGCACCCGCCAGGAGCTGGCCGAGAGCGTGGAGTTGGCGAGGTCGACCGGCAGGGGCAGCTCGGCGTGCAGCTCGTCGACGAGGCGGCTCAGGCCGTCGGCGCTGTCGAGGTTGGGGGTGAGGCGGCTGCGGCGCTCCTGGCCGTTGCGCAGGGTGACCACGTCGAGGCAGAAGCCGTCTTTGTCGGGCAGCAGGTCGATCGAGGGGACGTGCAGCTCGGGCGCGATGGTGTTGAGCCGCTCTTTCAAGGCGGCGGCGCAGGCGGCGGCGGCCTCGCGGGTGGCGAGGAAGCGGCGGTGCGCGCCGATGGCGAACCAGGCGTCTTGGACCTCCACCATCACCTTGCGGCCCATGCGCTCGACGTGGCCCACGTAGCGGCGCACCTTCTCGACGATGGGGGCCAGGGCCTCGCCTTCGAGGAGGCTGCCGTCGGGGCGGCGCAGCACCACGCTTTTGAGACCCTGGGCCATCAAGAACTCGTCCAGCGCGTTGTCGTCCTTCAGGTAGGTCTCGCGCTTGCCCTTCTTCACCTTGAACAGCGGCGGCTGGGCGATGTGCAGGTGGCCGCCGGTGAGCAGGCCGGGCATCTGGCGGAAGAAGAAGGTGAGCAGCAGCGTGCGGATGTGGCTGCCGTCGACGTCGGCGTCGGTCATGATGATGATGCGGTGGTAGCGCAGGCGCTTGGGGTCGAAGTCGGGGCCGATGCCCGTCCCCAGCGCCGAGATCATCGTGCGGATCTCCTCATTGCCGAGCATGCGGTCGTAGCGCGCCTTCTCGACGTTGAGGATCTTGCCGCGCAGGGGCAGGATGGCCTGGGTGCGGCGGTCGCGGCCTTGCTTGGCGGTGCCGCCGGCGGAGTCGCCCTCGACCAGGTACAGCTCACACTTCGCCGGGTCGCGCTCCTGGCAGTCGGCGAGCTTGCCGGGGAGATCGCCGCCTTCCAGCGCGCTCTTGCGGCGGGCGAGGTCGCGGGCCTTGCGAGCGGCCTCGCGGGCGCGGCTCGCCTCGATGGCCTTGCCGATGATCGACTTGGCCACGCCGGGGCTCTCGTCGAGGTAGTAGCCAAGCTGCTCGGCGACGATGCTCTCGACGATGCCCTTGACCTCGGAGTTGCCGAGCCGGATTTTGGTCTGGCTCTCAAACTGCGGGTTGGGGATGCGCACCGACAGCACGCAGGTGAGCCCCTCGCGGATGTCGTCGCCGGTGATGCTCTCGCCCTTGGCCTCCTTCAGGAAGTTGCGGCCGGTGGCGTAGGTGTTGACCACGCGGGTGAGCGCGGCCTTGAGCCCGCTCTCGTGGGTGCCGCCCGAGGAGGTGTAGATGTTGTTGACGAAGGAGAAGGTGGTCTCGGCGTAGGCGCTGGTCCACTGCAGGGCGGCCTCCACCTGGATGGCGTCCTTCTCGCCGGCGAAGAAGACCGGCTCGGGGTGCAGGGTGGTGCGGCCCCGGTTCAGGTGCTCGACGAAATTGCGCAGCCCGCCCGCGTAGTTGAAGCGCTCGGACTTGTTTTCGCGCCGGTCTTCGATGTGGATGGTCAGGCCGGGGTTCAAGAAGGCCAGCTCCTGGAGCCGGCGGTGCAGGGTCTCGTAGTTGAAGACCGTGCCCTCCTTGAAGATCTGCGGGTCGGGCTGGAACCAGACCTTGGTGCCGCGCTGGTCGGAGTCGCCGAGGCGGGCGAGGTCGGCGTCTGGGGCGCCGCGCTGGTAGCGCTGGCGGTAGTGGCCGCCGTCGCGCCAGATGTCGAGCTGCAGCCACTCCGACAGGGCGTTCACGCAGCTCACGCCGACGCCGTGCAGGCCGCCGGAGACCTTGTAGGAGCTCTTGTTGAACTTGCCGCCGGCGTGCAGCACGGTGAGCGCCACTTCAGCGGCGCTCTTGCCCATCTCCGGGTGGATGCCGACGGGGATGCCGCGCCCATCGTCTTGCACGCAGAGCGAGCCATCCTCGTGGATGACCACCTCGATGCTCTTGCAGTGACCGGCCAGGGCCTCGTCGACCGAGTTGTCGACCACCTCGTAGACGAGGTGGTGCAGGCCCGAGGCGCTGGTTGAGCCGATGTACATGGCGGGGCGCTCGCGGACCGCCTCCAGCCCTTTGAGCACCGTGATGCTGTTCTCGTCGTATTCCGCCGGACGGGGCGCTTCGCCCAGGTCCGGGTTGTCTTTGGGGTCCATTCCGTCCGTGCTCCACATGCGCCGCGCGAGTTCCTGCGCGCAGGGGGCTCGCGGTTGCGCGATGCCCTGCGCGCCGTGGCGCCGGAAACCCCCCACCTACCCCGGCGCGGCGGTCCCTTCCACCACCCGCAGGCGGGCCGTGTCGGCGGCGGGCAAGGGCCCCAGCCAGGCCGGATCGGTGGTGGTGATCCACACCTGATGCGGCAAGGTGGCCAGCAGGGCGACAAGGCGCTCCATGCGCCGGCGATCGAGCTCGCTGGTGAGGTCGTCGAGGAGAAAGAGCGGTGGATCCCCGCCCCGCCGCGCGGCGGCCAGCACCTCGGCGAGCTTGAGCGCCAGCACCAGGGTGCGGGCCTGGCCCTGGCTGGCGAAGGCGCGGGCGGGCTGGCCGGCCAGGGTCAGCTCGATGTCGTCGCGGTGCGGGCCCACCAGCACGATGCCGCGGCGCAGCTCGTCGCCGCGGGCGGCCTCCACGGCGGCGGTCAGATCGCCGGCGGCGGGGCCGACGCGCCGGATGCCAACCTTGCCCGGGACGCCGGCGATGGCGCCGTGCGCCTCGTCGACCAGCTCGCCCAGCCCGGCGATCACGCGTTCACGGCGGCGGATCAGCCGGGCGCCGGTGTGGCAGAGCTGCTCGTCCAAGGTGTCGAGCAGGGCGTGATCAACGGCGGCGTGGGCCACGGCGCGGCGCAGCAGGGCGCTCTTGTGCTGCACGATGCGGTGGTAGGCCCGCACCAGCTCCAGGTGCCCCGGCTCGGCGGTGAAGGCGGCGCGGTCGATGAGCTCGCGGCGGCCGGCCGGCTCCCCGCGCACCAGCTCGGCCAGCTCGGGGTGAAAGAGGATGGCGCGGATCACGCCAAACCAGCCGGTGAGCGTGCTCTGAGGCTCACCATCGAGGAGCAGGGCGCGCTCTTTGGCGCCGCGCCGCCACTCCAGGCGCCGCAGGCCCGAGCTGCCCTGCACCTGGCCGACGATGCGTGCCAGCGGCGCGCCCTGGCGGATCAGGCGGGCGGCGCGGGCCTCGCGAAAGCTGCGCAGGGTGGCCAGCATGCCCGCCGCTTCGAGGAGGTTGGTCTTGCCCTGGCCGTTGTCGCCGTGCAGGACCACGAAGCGGGCCCCGGTGTCGAGTTGGGTGGCGCGCAGGTTGCGCCAGTCCCAGACCTCCAGGGCGGTGAGGCGCACGACCGCCTACTCCAAGCGCATCGGCATCACGACGAAGAGGCAGTCATCGCGATCGACGACGCGCACGATGCAGGGGTCGAGGGCCTCACCCAGCTCGAGGGAGATCTTCTCGGCCTTGGTGGCGGCGAGCAGGTCCTGGAAGAAGGTGAGGTTGAAGCCGGTGAGGAGGGGGCTGCCCGACAGCTCGATGGGCACCTCGCCGCGGACATCGCCCGCTTCGACGTTCTGGGCCGAGAGCACCATCCGGTCGGCCTCAAAGCTGAAGCGCACGAGGTGGTTGCGGTCGTTGGCCATGACCCGCACGTTCTTCAAGGCCTCCAAGAAGCCCTTGGACTCCACCACCACCTTGCGCTTGAAGTGGGCCGGCAGCACCTGGCGGTACTCGGGGAATTCTCCCTCGATCAGCCGGCCAAAGAGGGTGAGGCCCTCGGTGTGGAAGGTGGCGGTGCGCTCGCCAAAGCTGACCTCCCAGTTGGCGTCGTCCACGTCGGCGAGCTTGCGGACCTCGTTCAAGGCCTTGCGGGGCAGCAGCATCTTGCGGCCGAGGCCGAAGCGGCCTTCGTAAAGGGCCTCGCTGTACGACAGGCGGCTGCCGTCGGTGGTGACGAAGCGCAGGCGGTTGCCGCCGTCGGCGTCGACCACCTCTTCGGCGTGGGCGCCGTTCAAGCCATAGCGGTTGTCGTCGTTGGAGACCGAGAAGAGGCTCTCGTCGATCAGCCGGCGCAGGTTGCGGCCGTTGATCTGCAGGCTGGCCTTGTCTTTGACCACGGGCACGGGCGGGTAGTCGTCGACCGCGCCGATCAGCATGTTGTGCTCGGAGCTGCCGCAGCGCACCGAGAGGCGGTTGCCCGAGACCGTGCGCAGGGTGACCACGCTGCCCGACAGCGCCTTGGAGACGGCGAAGAAGGTGCTGGCGTCGACGCAGACCTGGCCGGTCTCCCGCACGGCAGCGCCATAGTCGGCGACCAGGGTGATCAGGCTGTCGGTGGCGGTGAAGCGCACACCCTCGCCGCGGGCGTCGATCAACACCTGGGAGAGGGCCGGGTTGGAGGGCCGGCGCTCGACGATGCCTTGCACGCGGCCAAGGCCACGGACGAGGGCCTCCCGCTCGATGGTAAGTTCCATTGCTTCCTCGCAGGTGGCGGCGCGTGCTCAGGAGCCTTCAGGCCGAGGACGCCCGCGGTCGTGGGGTCAGGCCGCGCCGCGTATCCGGTCCGCCGGTTGGGGTCACCCTTCGGCCGCTCGGCTCGGGCCTACAAGGGGCTGGGAAAAAATGAAGGAGTCTTTTGGATCTCGTAGATCGATCCATAGATGCCTGTGGACGCTGTGGATAAAGTCGAGAATGTCGATATATGCGTTGTTGTCGAGGCTATCGAGATGTGGAACGAGGGTGGACAAGGCGGTGGAACATCGGGGTCAGGCTGCTCACAAGGTAGGTCGGCTGATCTTTCCCGCCGCTTGTCCATAGGGCGTTGGGCCTTGTGAGGCGAGTCTTCCATAGAGTTATCCACAGCCTGTGGATCACGATGGGGACAACTCCGTGAGCGGCGGCGCTGTCGGCACCGAGATCCACGGAGGATCGCTGCAGCGCGATCGGGAACAAGCGGCCTACAAGCCGAGGTTTCGGGCCAGGGTCGTCAAGGTGTTGCGCAGGTCCACGTCGCGCTCCATCTCTTCGGCGACCTTCTTGCAGGCGTGCTGGACCGTGGCGTGGTCGCGGTCGAAGACGCGGCCGATCTCCGGGAAGGACAGCTCGGTGTGCTTGCGCACCATCCACATCGCCACATGGCGGGGCCGCACAAGCTGCTTGAGGCGGCGGTCGCCCTTGAGGTCGCCGACCTTGATGTTGTAGAAGTCGGCCACCGATCGGATGATGTCTTCGGCGTTCGGCGCGCTGGTGCTGTCGGCCAGCACGCCGCCGAGGTGCTGGCGGGCAAATTCCAAGGTGGGTGCCTGGCGGTGCAGGCGCACCAGGGCCGAGAGGCGGTTCAAGATGCCCTCGACCTCGCGGATGTTTCCGCGCACCCGGGCGCCGATGTAGTTGCACAGCTCGGGCGGCAGGTTCATCCCGCCGTCGCTGGCCTTCTGCTGGATGATGGCCACCAGGGTCTCGACGTCGGGGGCCTGCATGTCGGCGAGCATGCCGCTCTCGCAGCGGGTGCGCAGGCGGGGCTCCAGGCCCTTGATCTCGCGGGGCAGCACGTCGGCCGTGAAGACGATCTGTTTGCCGCGCTCGCGCAGCCACTCGAAGGTGTGGAAGAGCTCCTCCTGGGTGCGCTCCTTGCCGGTGAGGAACTGCACGTCGTCCATCAGCAGCAGGCTCGGCACCTTGCGGTAGCGATCGCGGAACTCCGACATGTTCTTGAAGCGGAGCGCCTCGATCAGCTCGTTCGTGAACTTCTCGGCGGTGGTGTAGAGGATCTGGCAGTGGGGATCCCGCTGCAGCACGGTGTTGCCGATGGCGTGCAGCAGGTGGGTCTTGCCGAGCCCCGTGCTGCCGTAGATGAAGAGCGGGTTGTACTGCGGGTGGCCGGGCGCCTCGGCGACGGCCTGGGCGGCGGCCTGGGCGAACTGGTTGCTGGCGCCGACGACGAAGTTGCGGAAGGTCTTGTCGGGGTGCACGCCGGGGCTGGTGGGCGTGGGCGGGCTGGCCGACAGCGGCTCTTCGGCCTCGACTTCGACGGCGGGGGCCGCGGCGGGCTCGCTCGGCGGCTCGTTCTCGTCGTATTCAAAGCGCAGGGTGAAGGCGGTGCCGGTGGCCTTGTGCAGGGCTTCACGCAGCTCGGGGAGGAAGTTCGACTCCACCCACTCGACGTAGAAGCGGTTGGGCGCCACGAGGTAGGCCCGATCCTTGCCCAGCGCGCTCAGGCGGAGGGGGCGAATCCAGGTCTCGAGGTTCTCGCTGTTGATCCGCCCCTCCAGGTGTTGCAAGACGGCGTCCCAGATCTGGTGCATTCTTCCGCCTGTGCGCAGGGATGGAGCGCGCTGTTGGGCGCGGGACCGCCCGCGCGTCGGGCAGGGTAACGAGCGAGGTCGCCGCACACAACGCGCGCGCCAGCGGGGTGATCCAGGGGTTGATCGGACTTGACCATGGAACGGGCCTGCAATAGGGGGCGGCGCCCATCAGATCGTCGGCATCTGCCGCGGCTCAGCCGTCCCCACCCCCCTGCCGACTGCTTCTCCCGATCAGGGTGAATTCGGCAGCGAGGCGGTCCGCCAACCAGGGCGGTGCGGGATGGGCCACTTGGAGGCCCGATGGCCGGTGATCGGGTGAATGGAGGTTTTCGTGAAGCGCACGTATCAGCCCAGCAACATCAAGCGGAAGCGCAGCCACGGGTTCCGCGCTCGTACCAGCACCCCGGGGGGTCGCAAGATCCTCGCCCGCCGTCGCGCGAAGGGCCGCAAGCGGCTCGTCCCGACGGTGGCCAGCAAGAACAACTAGCCCTCGGCCAGCGGAACCCGCGGGCGCTGCGCCTTCGCCGGACTGCAGACTACAAGCGGGTCCAAGGCAAAGGGCGCAAAGTCCGCTCGGCGAACCTGTTGGTGCTCTTCTCTCCGGGGCAGAGCCCAGCGAGCCGCATCGGGATCACCGTCAGTCGCAAGGTGGGCAACGCCGTGGTCCGCAACCGCGTCAAGCGTTGGCTGAGAGAGGCGCTCCGTCGGGAACGTCCGGCCTTGCTTGGGCGTTGGGACCTCGTGCTCATCGCGCATCCCAGCGCCGCGGCCACCAGCGCCGCGCTCCTCCGCGAGGAGGTCCGGGGTGTCTTCCTGCGGCTCGGGCGAGGGCGGGGATGAAGGTGACAGACCCAGTGGTGTGGACGATCCGGGGCTACCAGCGCCTGATCTCCCGTCACCTGCCGCCGATGTGCCGCTTCTCACCTTCGTGCAGCCAGTACGCACTCATCGCGCTCCGCACCCATGGGGTGGCCCGCGGCAGCGTGTTGGCGGCCTGGCGGATCGCCCGCTGCAATCCACTCTCTGCGGGCGGCTTTGACCCCGTCCCCCCTCGCCCAGGTGAGATCCCCCTCGGAGGCGGACGTGCCCGGTAACGACCAGGACAAGCGGCTGCTCATCGCCGTCGTCCTGAGCATGATCGTTGTTTTTGTGTGGGGGCAGTTCTTCGCGCCCCCGCCGCCGCCGCCTGCTGCCGAGGTGGCGTCCAGCGCGGCCGCCGCGACGACGACGCCGGTCGCATCGGCCTCCAGCGGGGCTTCTACGCCCACGGCGGGGGCCAGCGTGGTCGCGACCGTCCCCGCGGTGGGCCTGCCCCTGGCCGCCGATGGCTGGTCGGGCGAGGTGCACAGCCGAAACGGCGCCCTGCGCGGCGTCGCCATGACGGAGCACTTTGACTCGCCGGTGGTCACGCCCTGGTGGACCTGGCTCCTCGACAAGGTCACCGGCGGGGCCGCAGAGGGCTGGGAGCCCTACTCCGGCGGCGCCGATCGCCACAGCGTCCTCGAAGCGGAGGGCGCGCTTGGCCTCGCCGGCGCGGGCCCCTTCGATGACGATGGCGCGGGCACCGCGGAGGCCCCGGCGGCCTACACCCTGAGCCCGAGCGCCGATGGGGTGGTCGCCACCCGCACCCGCGCCGACGGCGTGCGCATCACCAAGACCTACCGCAAGGGCGAAGGCCCCTTTGGCGTCGAGCTGGTGGTTCGCTTCGAGAACACCGGCACCGCCGCCCTGCCCCAGACCTGGGTGGGCGTGGTCGACCGGATGGGCGTGGCGGCCAACCAGTTCACCGATGTCTACCGGCCGATGGGCTACGCCGACGACGATTCGCTGCATGTCACCGACCTCGAAGACATGCAGGGCATCGAGGTGGAGACGAGCGCAGGGCCGGTCTCCTGGTTTGGCCTCACCGATCGCTACTTCCTGGCGGCCCTCGCACCGGTCGAAGAAGGGTCGGCGCGCCTCGTGATGGACGATCTGCCCGGCGGGCGGATGGGCTCCTTCCTGGTGGACGATCGCCCGCTCGGCGTGGGCGAGAGCCGTGAGGTGCGCTTCGTGGGCTTCCTGGGCCCGAAGAACCTCGACTACCTGAACCCGCTCGGCCACGACCTCGATCGCGCAGTGGACTTCGGCTTCTTCGCTCTCGTGGCGCGGCCGCTGCTCTGGCTGCTCAAGTTCGGCCAGAAGGTGGTGATCAACTGGGGGCTCGCCATTCTCCTGCTCACCTTGACGGTGAAGCTGGTGCTCTGGCCGCTTACCCAGTCCTCCTTTGAGTCGGGTCAGAAGATGCAGGCCCTGGCGCCCAAGCTCCAGGCCTTGCGCGACCTGCACAAAGACAACCAGGAGGTCATCGCCCAGGAGACGATGAAGCTCTACGCCGAGCACAAGGTGAATCCGGTGGGCGGCTGCCTGCCGATGCTCCTTCAGATGCCGGTCTGGTTGGCTCTGTACAATGTGATGCTCCAGAGCGTGGAGCTGCACAACTCCAGCTTCATTATCTGGAATGACCTCACCGCCGCGGATCCCTACGGCATCCTGCCCACCGCCTACATGGGCCTGATGTTCGCCCAGCAGTCGATGATGCCGATGACCGGCATGGATCCGACCCAGGCCAAGATGATGAAGATGATGCCGCTGATCTTCGGCATCTTCATGTACAACTTCCCGAGCGGGCTGGTGCTGTACTTCTGCACCAACATGCTGCTGACCATCTTGCAGCAGTGGCTCATCAAGCGGAACGTAAAGCCGGTCGGATCGCCGGCCTAGTCTACGGAGAGCATCCTCATGAGTGACGCGCAGCAGACGATCACCGCCGAAGGCCGCACGGTGGCCGACGCCGTAGCCCAGGCCGCCGCCCAGCTTGGGGTCGACCCCACCCTGGTTGAGCACAAGCTGGACCTCAGCCACTTCAAGACCGCCGATGGCCGCAGCCGGCCGGTCGACACGGTCAAGGTCATCGCCTGGGCCCGCAACCCCACCGCCGCCGCGGGCGCGGTGGCTGGTCGGGACTGGGTCCGCGCCCTGCTGGGCCACATGGACATCGAGGGCACCGTGGCGGTGCGCGTCGACGGCGACAAGGTCGCCGAGGTGCGCATCAACTCGCCGCGCGCCCGGCACCTCGTCGGCCGTCAGGGCACCAACCTGCGGGCGATCTCCCTGCTCCTCGACTCCGTGATGGTGAAGAGCGCGCCGGGCTGGACCTTCCGGATCAGCGTCGACGGCGGCGAAGAGCGCCGGGCCGATGACCGCCCCCGCGATGACCGTCGGGATGACCGCCCCCGTCGCGACGATCGCCCCCGCGATGATCGCCCCCGCGACGATCGCGCCCGCGACGACCGGCCCCGCGACGACCGGCCCCGCCGCGACGATCGCCGGGACGACCGCCCCCGCCGCGACGACCGCCCGCGCGACGACCGCCCCCGCCGCGACGATCGGCGCGACGACCGCCCCCGCCGCGACGACCGCGGAGAAGGCGGCCGCGAGCGCGATCTCGACAAGCTGCGCGAGCTCGCCCGCAAGCTCGCCCAGGAGTGTGAGGAGACCCAGGAGCCCGTGCGCCTGCGCCGCCCGCTCAACTCCTACGAGCGCCGCGCCGTGCACATGGAGATCGCCAGCTTCCCGCGCCTCGTCTCCGAGAGCGAGGGCGAGGGCTCGCACAAGAGCGTGCTGATTCGCCCGCGCACCGCCGACGACGGTGAGCCCGTCGCCGAGGGCTGATGGACACCATCGCCGCCTGCATCACGCCTCCGGGCCGCGGTGCGGTGGCGGTGCTCCGGCTCTCGGGGCCCCAGGCCCTGTCGATCGCGCAACGGCTCTGCCCCGGCGGCCCCCCCTGGCGGCCCCGACGGCAGAGCCTTCGTGCTTTTGGGTTGGAGGGCCAACGCCTCGATGAGGTGCTGGCGGTCTATCATCCCGGGCCCCACAGCTTCACTGGCGAAGACGTGGTGGAGCTCTCCGGCCACGGCAATCCGCTGCTGGTCGACGCCCTGCTCTCCGCCCTGCTCGGGGCCGGCGCCCGCCTCGCGCGGCCCGGGGAGTTCACCCGCCGCGCCGTCGAGCACGGCCGGATGGGCCTCCTGCAAGCCGAGGCCCTCGCCAGCCTGATCGAGGCCCGCAGCGCGGATGGCCTCGCGCTGGCCCAGGGCGCCCTGGGCGGCCTCACCGAGGCCCTGGCCGTTCGCCTGCGCGAGGGCCTGCTCGACCTCGCCGCCGAGCTGGAGGCCCGCCTCGACAGCCCCGATGAAGACCTCGCCCTGCTCTCTGAGGGCGCCCTCATCGAGGCCCTCGGCGCCCTGGCCGCCGAGGCGCGCGCCGCCGAGGCCTCTTTTGGCGAGGTCCGCCGCGCGCTCCATGGCGCCCGGGTGGCCCTGCGCGGCCCCGTCAACGCCGGCAAGTCCAGCCTGCTCAACGCCCTGGTGGGCGCCCGCCGCGCCCTGGTGAGCCCCGAAGCGGGCACCACCCGCGATGTGATCGAAGCGCGGCTGATCCTGGAGGGGATGGAGCTGCACCTCCTCGACACCGCCGGCCTGCGCGCCGAGGCCGAGGGCATCGAGGCCGAGGGCATCGCCCTGGGCGAGGCGCTCACCGCCGCGGTGGATCTGACCGTGGTGGTGCTGCCCCTGCACCGCCCCCTCGACCCCGCCAGCCGCGCCCTGCTCGCCGCCACCGCCGCCACGGCGCGCCTTCTGGTGGGCACCCACGCCGATCTGCCGCAGCAGGCCGAGCTCGCCGTCGATGTCGCCGTCTGCAACCCCACCGGAGACGGCCTGCCCGCCCTGCGCGACGCCCTCGCCCAACGCCTGCGCCGCGGCCCGCGCTCCCACGGCGCCCAGGCTCAGGTGATCAGCGCCCGCCAGGCCGCCCTGCTGGGCGGAGTCGCCGCCGAAGCGGAGCGGGCGATCGAGGCCCTGTCCGGCGTGGCCGGCCCGGCGGTCGCCGTCCAGGCCTTGCACGACGCCCTGCTGCAGCTCGCCGAGCTCGTCGGCCAGGACCCGCGCGAAGAGGTGCTCGACCGGCTCTTCGCCCGCTTCTGCATCGGCAAGTGAGCCCGGCCCAGATCGCCTGAGATAGGATGGGCGCCACCGTTTGGAGCCCGCTTGACGCTGCGCACCCTCTTTGTGATGGACCCCCTCGACCGCATCAACGTCGCCGGGGACTCCACCTACATGCTGATGTTGGAGGCCCGCCGCCGCGGCTGGCCGGTGTGGTTCACCACCCCCAACGACCTCTTCGCCAAGGCCGGCCGCTGCTTCGCCCGGGCGAGCCGGGTCGAGGTGGAGCGGGGCCCGCAGCCCTTTCGCGTGGAGCCCGCCATCGAGCTCGATCTGGGCGATGTCGACGTGGTCTGGATGCGCAAAGACCCGCCCTTCGACATGGAGTACATCTTCTCCACCTACCTGCTGGAGCTGGTGCCCCCCTCCACCCAGGTCTTCAACCGGCCGAGCTCGCTGCGCGATGACAACGAGAAGATCATCACCCTGCGCTACCCCGAGCTCATCGTTCCCACGCTCATCACCCGCGACATCCGCCGGGCCGTGGCCTTCGCCCAGGAGGCGCCCGACCGCATCGTGATGAAGCCCTGGGACGGCAACGGCGGCCGCGGCGTGCTCGTCAGCCACAAGGGCGACGCCAACCTGAAGAGCATGTTCGAGCTGCTGAGCGCCGACGGCAAGGCGGCGATCATCGTGCAGCGCTACATCCCCGAGATCGTGCTGGGCGACAAGCGGGTGATCCTGGTCGATGGCGAGCCCATCGCCGGCATGCTGCGGGTGCCCCAGCCCGGCGACCACCGGGGCAACATGCACGCCGGGGCCATCGTCGAGCCCTGCGCGCTCAGCGATCGCGACCGCGAGATCTGCGCCGCCATCGCGCCGCACCTGAAGGCCGCCGGCCACCTCTTCGTTGGAATCGACATCATCGGTGGATGGCTCACGGAGATCAACGTGACCAGCCCCACCGGGATCCAGGAGATGAACCGCCTCTACGGCATCTCCTTGGAGTCGATCGTCACCGACGCTGTCGCCACCCGCTTCGCCGCCCTGGAGCCTCAGTCATGATGCGCGCCCTCGCCGCTGCCCTTGTGCTCTTCACCAGCCTGGCCGCCCACGCCGCCGAGGTCGAGCCCGAGGAGGACGCCCAGGAGGCCGTCGCCGTCGCACCGCCGATCCTGGTGCCGGCCTTTGTGGATCAGGCCAAACAGAACGCCTACAACAAGGCGCTCGAAGCCTACAAGGGCCGCGAGTTTCCGGCCTTTGAGTACCTCGGCGCCGACGCGCTCAAGGTCGAGGCCCAGTTTGTTCACGATGTCCGCCTGGGCATCGAGAAGCTCTACCAGCGCGACTACAAGGGCAGCCAGACCCACTTCGCCGGCCTCGCCGAGAAGTACCCCGGCACCGCCCTCGCCCCGATGAGCGAGGTGCTGATCGCCCAGGCCCAGATGATGGAGAACTTCGACTTTCGCCAGGAGGCGGCCTACCTCGCCGCCCACAAGCGCGCCGTGGCCGAGCTGGAGACCGCGCTCCAGGCGCCTGGCAACGAGGCCTGGGAGAATTTCATGATGGCGATGGCGCTGGGCCTCAGCTCCATCCACCAGCTCCGCCACGAGGAGTACACGACGGCGCTCTCCCAGGGCCAGGAGGCGATGAAGCACGTCGAGTCGGTGAAGAAGCTGGCGCCGGAATTCCACGACATCCGGCTCGCCGAGGGCCTCTTCGCCTACTGGTCGAGCTCGGTCGCCCTCACCACCAAGGCCATCCCCTTCACCGAAGACAAGCGGGTCGAGGGCATCACGCTGGTCAAGCAGGTCGAGGGCCAGGGCACCTTCTTTCGCCAGCCGGCCTCGATCTCCCTGGCGCTGATCTGGCTCGAAGAGGGCCGCGCCCGCGACGCGGTGATCTCGGCCAACAAGGTGGCGCGGGCCTACCCGAGCAGCGTGATCGCCCAGATGGTGCTCGGGCGCGTGCACCTGCAGAACGGCAGCTACCCCGAGGCCGAGCGCGCCTTCAAGAGCGCCCAGGCCCTCAACCCCGAGAACCAGCGGGTGAACCTCAGCCTGGGCATGACCTACATGCGCTGGGGCAAGCTCACCGAGGCCGACGCCGCGCTCGACGCCTACCTCGCCGCCACCGACCTCAGCCCCGAGAACCGCGGCCAGGCGCTCTATGTCAAGGGCCGGGTGGCCCAGAAGCGCAAGGACACCCGCGCCGCCAAGAAGCTCTACGAAGAGGCCTGGAAGGAAGGCAAGGTGAAGAAGGCCAAGGAGCGGCTCGAGAAGATCGACTGATCAGCGGCTCGGCCGCAGGTCCTCGATGCGCAGTTGGGGGGTGCGCCGCCCGCGAAACTCGTTGACGGTCAGCTCGGCGACGAGATCGACGGGGCCATCGAGCAGATCGCGGTGCTCGGCGGCCCGCCACCACAGGGCCGTGCAGCCCCCCACCTGAAACTTGAGGTGCTTTTCTTTGAGCACCGTCACCGCGCTCGGGCGCACCCCGTCGAGGCGCAGGAGGGGGCGAGGGTTGCCCTTGCCGCAGGGCTCCAGCTGGGCGAGGGCCTCGGCCGCCGCGACGGTCAGCTCGGGCAGGGCGCAGGCGAGGTCGACGTCGAGGGAGGGCGCCTCCACCCCCAGGCGCGGCGCCGCCCAGTCGGCGAGGCGGCTTCGCAGGGCGGGGATGTCTTCGACCTTGACGGTGAAGCCAGCCGCCGCGGCGTGCCCGCCGTAGCGCAGCAGCAGGTCGGAGACCGCGTCCAGCGCGTGGACCGCGTGGATGTCGCCGGTGGAGCGCACGCTGCCATGGCCAAAGCCGCCGTAGACAGAGACGATCGCCGCCGGCCGGTGCACCGCCTCGCGCACCTTGGCCGCTACGATGCCGACCACACCGCGGTGCCAGCCGGCCTCCTCCTGGCCATCGACCACCACGAAGGCCGGCGGCGGGTCGGTGACCTGGGCCAGGGCCAGGGCCACCAGCTCCTCCTGGATGTCTTGCCGCTCGGCGTTGAGGCGGTTGAGCTCGGCCGCCCGGGCGCGGGCCTGGGCGGGATCCACCTCGTCGAAGAGCTCGATGATGGCGGTGGCCTTCTTCAGGCGCCCCGCTGCGTTGATGCGGGGGCCCACATAAAAGCCGATCGTGTCGCTGGTGATCGGCTCGCCGGCCTTGACCCCAGCCGCCTCCAAGAGAGCGGTCAGCCCCGGCGTGTGGCCGCCCTTGGCCAGCTCGGCGAGGCCCAGCGCGACGATCGCGCGGTTCTCCAAGGTGGACAGATCCACCACATCGGCGATGGTGCCGATGGCCGCGACCTTGAGGAAGCTGCGCATCAGCCGCTCCATCGCCGCCGGCTCGGCGAAGCGGCCCTTCCCGGACAACAAGGCCGTGGCCAGCTTGGTGGAGACGCCGCAGGCCGCCAGGGCGCCGTTTGGATAGCTGCAACCGGCCTGGGGTGGACAGAGCACCGCCACCGCCTCGGCGGGGACCTGCTCGCCGGCGGGCAGGTGGTGGTCGCAGACGATGACATCCACCCCCAACTCGCGGGCCCGGCGCACCGCTGCGTGGTCGCGCACGCCGATGTCGGCGGTGACGATCAGCCTGACGCCGTCGGCGGCGGCCTGCTCGGCGGCCCGCACGGAGAAGCCGTAGCCTTCTACAAAGCGGTCGGGGATGTGGTAGGAGAGGCGGTCTTTGGCGCCGAGGAGCCGCAGCACGCCTTGCAGGATGAGGCTGCTGGTGGTGCC
>Ga0164294_10000568_pt1 | contig 35154 bp, 31 predicted proteins | sample GEODES005metaG_FD_111479 | JGI IMG/M metagenome (GOLD analysis project Ga0164294, IMG submission 111479) | Oligotrophic lake water microbial communities from Sparkling Lake, Wisconsin, USA - GEODES005 metaG | ecosystem: Environmental > Aquatic > Freshwater > Lake | place: USA: Sparkling Lake... | reverse complement strand
GTAGCAGGTTGATTTATGTAAGCAGCATTAGCAAGCGGAGACAACCACTTTTCACCGGCTAACATCATTGCGTATTCGCCCACGGTCATGCCATACACTACAGGTATTGGTTGCATACCTACAAAGCTTTTGAATTTCTTATCTAAGACAGGCCCATCCACATAGAATCCGTTGGGATTTGGTCTATCTAATATTAAAAGTGGAATATGGTTTTCAACAGCAGCTTCTAGATAATATTCTAAGGATGAAATAAATGTATAGAAACGCACGCCGACATCTTGAATGTCAAATATTAGCATATCCACGCCTAAAAGATCTTCTGCAGTAGGCTTTTTGTGATTTCCATAAAGGCTAATCACTGGAATACCAGTTTTTTTATCCTGGGTATTACCTAGCTTTTCTCCTGCATCGGCATCTCCACGAAACCCGTGTTCTGGACCAAAAATTTTAACTACTTTGATCCCACATTTTAATAGGGTATCAATGAGATGGCTATTTTTAACCATGCTGGTCTGATTAGCAAAAATGGCTACAGACCTGCCTTTTAAAAGTGGAAGGTACATCTCCATTCTTTCGGCACCAGGAATAATTGGTGTTGACTTTTGTCCGGATTTTAGTTGGTTATCCATATTGTTAACTTGAGACAATTGGGCAACTGATGGAGAATAATTAAAAATTATTGCCATCGATAATAAAAATAAAAAAATCCTCATAGTTCGAAGTTCAGTAAAGTTTTTCATTTCTAATAGATGACATTTTTTTAATAAGTTATTTTATCTAATGGAGAAATAAAACCCTCTAATTGATTGGGTAATCCATTGTTTGTTTTAATTTGCCGAAAAATGGTTCTTTTATTGCATAGATAGGAGTCATTTATTGTAAACTCCACCTTAAAACTTGTTAAGCGTAGTTGCCGAAAAGAGAGGTGTTAAAAAATTAAACAATGGCACAAGTAAAAGAAGGAGATGTTGTAAAAGTTCATTACACAGGCAAACTAGTTAATGGAGAGCAATTTGACTCTTCGGTTGGTAGAGAACCACTTGAATTTACAGTGGGCGCTGGCATGATGATTAAAGGTTTTGATGCTGCAATGCCAGGTATGGTAATTGGCGAAAAAAAGACAATCAGTATTGCACCAGAAGATGGCTACGGAGAAAAGTCGGAGGATGCGATCATTGAATTTCCTAAAGAAAATGTTCCGGAGGATATGAAACTCGAGCCTGGAATGTCTTTAACCTTAAGTAACGAAGCAGGACAGCCTGTGCAAGTTGTAGTAGTTGAAGTAAAGGAAACGGTAATTGTGTTAGATGCTAATCATTTTCTAGCAGGTCAGGAACTGATTTTTGATATTGAGTTAGTTGAAATTGTATAAATTTTGCTATCTAACTTCCAATAGATTTTTGGTCATTGAATAATTGGGCGTATTTATTTACCTAGCTTTATAATTTTTGCTTAAAGAATAGTAGTGAACTTTTTTGGCCCAGATAAAAATTTTCTTTTCAGTGATCAAAATAATATAAGCATGATTGAAATTTCGAGCCATAACGTAGCAGAAAGACTAATGCGCTATGTTCAAATTGATACACAGAGTGACCCTTTGGGAAATAACTTTCCTACTACAGAAAAGCAGAAAGACCTTAGTAAACTATTGCTGAATGAACTGGTCGAAATGGGCATATCCAACGCAGAAATGGATGCTTACGGTTATGTGTATGCGACTATTCCTTCCAACAGCAAGAAGATCACGATTCCTACAATTTGTTTTTGTAGTCATGTTGATACCGCACCCGATTGTAGTGGTACTGATGTGAAGCCTATTTATCATCAAAACTATGACGGCAAAGACATTGTGCTGCCCGATGATAAAGACCAGGTGCTCAGTATAAAGCACTCGCCCTATCTTCAACAACATATTGGTCATAGTATTATTACGGCAAGTGGATTGACGCTATTGGGTGCAGATGATAAGAGTGGAGTAGCTGCAATTATGGAAGCGGCTAATTTTTTAATGCAGCATCCGTCCATTGCTCATGGAGATATCAAAATTTTATTTACCCCTGATGAAGAAGTCGGTAAAGGAACTGCTCAAGTGGATATGAAAAAATTGGGAGCCGACTTTGGTTATACCCTTGATGGCGGTGAGGCAGGCAGTTTGGAAGATGAGACATTCAGCGCGGATTCTGCAACCATTACAATTGAAGGAGTGATTGTTCATCCTGGTTATGCCAAAGATAAATTGGTCAATGCGTTAAAAATAGCAGGCGCGGTATTAGAAGCACTTCCAAAAACTGAATGGAGTCCAGAAACGACCAAGGAAAGAGAAGGGTTTGTTCATCCAGTAGCAGTGAATGGGATTGCTGAAAAAGCTACCATTCAATTTATTGTTCGTGATTTTAATTTAGTGGGATTGCAAGAACATCATAAAAAATTAAAGGAACTAGCAGAGAATGTGGTGAATCAATTTCCGGGAGCTACAATGGAATATGAAGCGCAGGAACAATATCGTAATATGAAGGAAGTGTTGGATAAATATCCTCAGGTTACAGCATTTGCAGCTGAAGCCATACAACGGTCTGGGTTAGTTGTAAAAAAAGAGAGTATTCGGGGTGGCACCGATGGAAGTAGGTTTAGTTATATAGGGATGCCTTGTCCAAATATATTTACAGGCATGCAGAATATTCACAGCAAACTTGAATGGGTAGGAGCTAAGGACATGGCTAAAGCTGCGGAGACCATCATTCATTTATGCATGATTTGGGAGGAAAAAAGCTAGTTTAATTAATTTATCAAGAAAATAAATTAATTATCAGGTTCTAAATCTTATTTATTTTAACATAATTTATTATCAAGCATATGTTAAAACAGTTATCTTCAATCAAAATATATAATTATGGAATTATTTAAAAATTTTTGGTGGCTCATTCCCATATTCTTGGTGGTAGCAGGCGGACTATTTACTATCAATCAGGGTACTATTGGCGTAGTTACTCGTTTGGGTAAGTACCACAGCATAAAGCTGCCGGGCCTAAATTTTAAAGTACCTTTTTTAGACCAAATTTATAAAAGGGTAAGCATACAAAACCGGTCAGTAGAATTGGAATTTCAGGCAGTAACGATTGACCAGGCGAATGTGTATTTTAAATCTATGATTCTTTTTTCAGTAATGAATGTGGAGGAAGAAACTATAAAAAATGTAGCCTTTAAATTCATTAGTGAAAAGGATTTGATGCAAGCGTTGATTCGGACTGTGGAGGGAAGTATTCGGGCTTTTGTGTCAACAAAAAAACAGGCTGAGGTATTGAATGTTCGTAGAGATATTGTAGACAATGTAAAAGAACAAATTGATGTAACGTTAGAAGGATGGGGGTATCATGTGCAGGATTTACAAATCAACGACATTACTTTTGATGAAGCGATCATGACGAGTATGAGTAAAGTGGTGGCTAGTAACAATTTAAAAGCAGCTGCAGAAAATGAGGGCCAGGCTCTATTGATTACTAAAACAAAAGCTGCCGAAGCAGAGGGTAATGCAATTAAAATTGCTGCTGAGGCTGAGCGTCAGGCTGCTCAATTACGTGGTCAGGGAGTTGCTTTATTTAGAGAAGAGGTGGCGCGTGGTATGAGTCAGGCTGCATCAGAAATGAAACAGGCTAATTTAGATACGAATGTAATTCTTTTCAGTATGTGGGTAGAAGCGATTAAAAATTTCGCAGAATATGGAAAAGGTAATGTGATATTTTTGGATGGTGGAAGTGATGGAATGGAAAAAACGATGAAGCAGATAATGGCGATGACTCAATTGGAGAATAATAAAAAGGAAGGAGTTTAAAAAAATCATCGATGTATTTTAAAAAAAAATCCCCGATCGGGGATTTTTTTGTTATTTATCTGTGAGAGATATTTTATTTAAAGATTTTAGCCAATCAATAATTCCTTCAACTCTTTATTTAATTCTCCCCAAGTTCAATTAATTATCGGGGTAATTTTATACGAGTGTTTTCAAAAACTTCGGCGGGGTTCTTTTAAGGGACGCCTGCTCAAATGAAAATGCCATTTCGATTAATTTCCCTTCTTGATAAGCTCCAGCAATAAATGAAAGTCCGATGGAAAGTTCATGTACTTTACCCATTGGAACAGTGATGTGAGGATAACCTGCCATAGCAGCAGGAGGTGCAAAGTAAAATCCTGAATCATAATCCCCATTTACCAAGTCGGTACAATTGGCCAATCCAATGCTCGTAGAACAAATAGCGTCTAACTGGTGCTGTTGAATCAAATCATCAATTATCTTTCGCGCGCTAGTGGATATTTTTAGTGCATCCGTGTATACTTTTTCATTCAGACTGCCCTTAGAGTCACACATTTCAAGTAATTCTTGTTTGAAATAGGGCATTGCGGTTGATTCATTTTGTTTATTGAAATTAATCACCTCCGTCAAAGATTTTACTTTAGCATTTGCATTGGAAAGGTATTTATTTACTCCATCTTTAAATTCATATTGTAAAACGATGAACTCAGCTTCTCCTAGAGGTTTGGTAAGTTTTAATAAATCTATTTCAACGATGGTAGCACCATTCTTTTTCAATAATTCGATTGCTTCTTTATAAATATTGACAACGGCTTCATTCCCTTTTAAAAAAGATTTTTCGATGCCAATTCTTTTTCCTTTCAGTCCTTCCTTATTTAGAAAGCTGGTATAATCAATTTTATCTTTTTTGTTATGCTGGGTAGTGATTGCATCGGCTGTATCTTCACCAGCCAGCGCTCCTAATAAGATTGCTGCGTCAGTAACCGTCCTAGTCATAGGCCCTGCAGTATCTTGAGTTGCAGAGATGGGTATAATACCAGATCTACTCCATAATCCAACGGTAGGCTTGATTCCAACAATGCCACAAAAAGAAGAGGGTGCAATGATAGACCCATCGGTTTCTGTTCCAATAGCGATGGTGCAAAGGTTGGCGGCTACTGCTGCAGCTGAACCCGAACTAGACCCACTGGCGTTTCTATCAAGGACGCAAGGATTTTTTGTTTGTCCGCCTCGGCTGCTCCAGCCACTGCTAGATCTAGTAGATCGAAAGTTGGCCCATTCGCTGAGGTTGGTTTTACCCAAAAGCACTGCTCCTGCATCGCGAAGTTTTTGTATGATAAAGGCATCTTTTGTCACTACATTTCCCTTCAATGCAAGCGCACCTGCTGTAGTCATCATTTGATCACCGGTGTTGATATTGTCCTTGATTAATATTGGAATTCCGTGTAATGGTCCTCTCAATTTTCCAGCTTTTCTTTCCTGATCCATTTTGTCAGCAATGTCCAAAGCGTCTGGATTAATTTCAATTACTGAATTGAGCAAAGGCCCTGATTGATCAATGGCTGTAATTCTATTGAGATATAGTTCTGTTATTTTACGGGAGCTATATTCTCCTTCTTTCATTTTTTTTTGAAGCTCAAAAATGGTGATTTCATTTATCGGAAAATCATCTTTCTCATAGTTATCAGCTTTGTTGGATGAATTTATTTCAGCTGATTTAGTAGCATTATTACAACCATTTGTAATTGCTGCAAGAGATAAACCAGCAAGTGATCCATTTTGTATAAATTTCCTTCTGTCCATTTTATATATTTTGAAATTGAAAGTAAATTAGAAATGATTGATGAATGCTTAGTTTAAAAATTTTTTTAATTTTTTATTTTAATTTAAAGAAGGGGCTTTTAATTTTTTAAACAAAAAATCCCAAATTTAAGTTCGGGATTTTTTGTAATAAATAAGCAAATATTATTTTCAATTATCTTTTCTTAATTTACTATTTTTTCTGCTGTATGCAAAATATACAATCAGTCCAATTGCCATCCAGATGAAAGCAACTTTGAGGGTTTGTAGGTCTAATGCTACAATCATTCCTAGGCAAACTAGTGCACCCAATGTTGAAACAATGGGAACTAGTGGAGCTCTAAATGGTCTCTCAATCTCAGGTGATTTTATTCTTAATATCCAAACACCAACACTTACTAGCACAAATGCAAACAAGGTACCAAAGCTAGTTAGATCACCTGCTACACTACCAGGGATAAATGCTGCAAACAAGCCAACAAATACAAATAGAATTAAATTGGCTTTGTAAGGAGTTTTATATTTAGGGTGCAAATCACCAAATGCTTTTGGAATAAGTCCATCATTACTCATTGAAAAGAAAATTCGACTTTGTCCCATTAACATTACCAATATTACAGATGAAAAACCAGCAAGAATAGCGACTGTAACACTCGATCCAAGCCACTCGTAACCTTTCATATAAGTTTGGATAGCGTAAGCAACAGATGCTTCTTTACCAGCGGTGCTAAATTCCGAATAGTTAGCAACACCTGTAAGTACATGACCAAATAATATATATAGGATGGTACAAACTACTAAAGATCCTAAGATACCTATTGGCATATCTCTTTTAGGGTTTTTAGCCTCCTGAGCTGCTGTACTTACTGCGTCAAAGCCGATAAAGGCAAAGAACACAATTGCAGCACCTCCAAGTACACCCCCCCAGCCCCATTTAAAAAATCCATCATGACCGATGGTTCCTTTCGGAATCAAATAGGGGGTATGATTTTCTGGTTTAATAAACTGCCAGCCGAATACGATAAATAGTAATACAATGGCCACTTTTACAAAAACGATAATCATATTAACAAAAGCAGATTCCTGAGTTCCTTTTATTAACAATAAAGTGAGCAATAATAAAATAATTAGTGCGGGTGCATTGATCATTCCTCTTGTAATTTCAACCATTCCGGTTAAATTGGCAGGTAGGGCTTTAAATTGATCATCACTTAAAATTAGGACACCATTTTTTACATTCTTAAGTGTTTCCGGAATGGCTACAGTAATTTGATCGATTGCGGCTCCAGTTACTTTATGCAGTGCTTCAAAAGGGGAATGGCACCATTCATAGGGTATAGCCCCTCCAAGAAGGTTATTTAAATATTCACTCCAAGCAATTGATACAGTAGCGGCACCGAGGGCGTATTCCATTATTAAAGCCCAGCCAATAATCCAGGCTACCAATTCGCCCATCGTTACATATGAATAGGCGTAAGCGCTACCTGCAATAGGTATCATAGAGGCAAATTCAGCATAGCAAAGTCCTGCAAAAGCACAGCCTAAAGCGGCTACAATAAATGATAATGTAATAGCAGGACCAGCAGCCTCAGCAGAGGCGGCAGCAGTTCTTACAAATAGACCAGCGCCTATGATAGCGCCAATTCCCAATGCAATTAGATTGCCGGCACCAAGGGTCCTTTTCATTCCTTTCCCATCATCGTCAGCCTGCGCCATCATTTGATCAAGGGATTTTTTTACAAATAAACTCATATTCAATTGTTGATTTGATATAAAATTAACTATAAATTTTTAAATTACCCGTCTAGCCTGTTTTTTTGTGCCTTAAGCAGTTTAACAAGTATTAAATATTATATTGCGAAAATAATGTTTCAAATATGAGTATTCAACCTTCTAAGAAAAGCCATTTGACTTTATATATTGGCATTGCTCTAATTGCTGGGGTGATAGGAGGATTTATTTTAAATAGAAGTTACGTTGGAAAAGAAAACGAACAGATTGCATTAGCAGATTCTAAATTAGTGCAACTTCAGGTATCAATGAAGTCCTATGAATTAATAAAAGATAGTGTTGGTTATAATCGATTGCTTTCTCTTCAAAAAAATATCCTCGTTCAAAAAAAATTGGCCTCCTCCGAATTATTAGAAAGTACAAATCAGGCGGCTGTTTTAAATCAGATCAAGTTATTGTCGGACTCACTTCAGTCGGTTAATGTTATGCTCACTTCGTTTTCTGATACTTCCAATAGGATGTATCAGGAGTTAAAAAAACAAAGAGAGTCTGTTGCAGCTCAAAAAAATGAAAGCTTTAAACAGAGAGATAAGAAATTAGAATGGTTTACCATTTTGGCAGATATCTTTTTAAGGCTGATTAAAATGATTGTTGCGCCACTAGTTTTTACTACGTTGGTAGTAGGGGTTGCTAAACTAGGAGATATAAGTGCGGTAGGTCGTATAGGTGGCAAAACATTGCTTTGGTTTATCAGTGCCTCTCTAATGAGTTTGTTGTTAGGAATGGTATTGGTTAATTTTTTTAAGCCGGGTATTGCCATGCATTTGACTCTTCCAGAAGTGAATGCCAATAGCGGTATCGATAAGGCTGCTCTTACTATCAAAGATTTCTTTTACCATGTTTTTCCTGCAAGTTTTATAGATGCAATGGCAAAAAACGAGATCCTCCAAATTGTAGTATTTGCCTTATTTTTTGGTGTAGCTGCTGCTTCAATTGGAGAATTGGCAAAGCCTGTAATTCATGCAATTGATGTGATGGCTCAAATTATTTTAAAGGTGACAGGATATGTTATGAATTTTGCGCCGCTTGCAGTTTTTGGTGCAATGGCTGCTATTATCGCTAAACAGGGTTTAGGTATTTTAAAAACGTATTCCATTTTTATTGGAGAATTTTATTTTGGTTTGATTCTATTGTGGATATTTTTAATTCTTGCAGGGTCATTATTTGTTGGAAAAAGAGTTATCCATTTGATCAAAAGAATGAAGGAACCAATTTTATTGGCCTTCAGCACCTCAAGTAGTGAAGCAGCTTTTCCAAAAACAATGCAAGAGTTAGAGAATTTTGGGTGTAAGAATAAAATCGTGAGCTTTGTTTTGCCGCTAGGTTATTCTTTTAATTTAGATGGTAGTATGATGTACATGACATTTGCTTCGCTATTTATTGCTCAGAGTTATGGAATGGATATCCCTATGGCAACTCAGCTGACTATGTTGTTCGTATTGATGCTTACTAGTAAAGGAATTGCAGGAGTACCAAGGGCTTCATTGGTAGTAATTGCAGGCACACTGGCCACCTTTAATATTCCCGAAGCAGGTATCGCCTTACTTTTGGGAATAGACCCTTTATTGGATATGGGAAGAAGTGCTACCAACGTGGTAGGCAATAGTATCGCAACGGTTGTAGTGAGTAAGTGGGAAGGAGATTTGATTGATATCGAAAAGAACTAGTAATAATTACAATAAAAATAGAGTTGATTCATCAGCAATGGTTGGTCATCAAAATTTAAAAAAATTCTCATTAAAGCTTAACCAAACGCATGTTCGATTTTATTTTATTATTTCACTGGACTGAATTATTGCAACCTCAATGGTATATTGATAATGGAGGTATGTGGTTCATAGTATTTGCAGTATTTGCTGAGACTGGATTATTTGCAGGATTTTTTTTACCAGGAGACTCCTTATTATTCGTAACAGGAATCTTTAGCGACAATCTTATAAAAACAGCATTGGGAATTGGCTCGCAAAGTTCTTTTTTTAATTTAGTATTATTGGGGGTTATCATTTCTTTGGCGGGTGTTATTGGAAATTTTGCTGGATATTGGTTTGGTCAAAAAAGTGGACCCTATTTATTTGAAAAAAAGAATAGCTTACTATTTAAGAAAAAATATTTATTCCAAGCCAAGGATTTTTATGAAAAACATGGCGCAGGAGCGATAGTAATGGCTAGATTTTTACCTATTCTAAGAACCTTTGCACCCATTGTAGCGGGTATTGTTGGTATGAATAAAAATAAATTTATTTTTTATAATGTTGTAGGTTGTTTTGCCTGGGTTTTCTCCATGTTGTTTGCCGGCCATTACTTACAAATACTATTCTTGAATTGGTTTAGTTTTGATTTAAAAAAACACTTGGAAGTAATTGTGATAGGGATTGTTTTAGTTACGACCGCTCCGATAATATTGAAATTATTCTTTAGTAAAATAAAAAAATCCTCTTAGAATTATAGAATAAATTAAAAATTGATGAGTAAAAATTCCAATTCCATTTTTAATATTACCGTTCTGGTAGCAGCGCTTGGATACTTTGTAGATATCTACGATTTATTGTTGTTTCAAATAGTTAGAGTAGATAGTTTAAAAGATATGGGACTCTCCATTGATCAGGTAAAATCTGAAGGAGAATTTATTATCAGTGTACAAATGATAGGCTTGCTGTTGGGAGGAATTATTTGGGGAGTGATGGGTGATAAAAAAGGGCGATTAAGTGTTTTGTTCGGATCTATTGTTTTGTACTCTATCGCAAATATTATAAATGGATTTGTACAAACTCCTTTTCAATATGGTCTTACTAGATTTTTTGCTGGCATAGGATTGGCGGGTGAATTGGGTGCGGGCATAACGCTGGTATCTGAATTGGTGAGTAAGGAAAAAAGAGGTTTGAGTACTTCTTTAGTTGCAGGAATAGGCTTGACAGGCGCAGTATTGGCTTATTTTATTTCTCAAAATTTTCATTGGAGGATATGTTATTTTATAGGAGGAGGTTTGGGCTTTTGTCTTTTAATTTTAAGGATATCAGTTTTGGAGAGTGGAATGTTTACGAGATTGAAAGAATTGGATGTACAGCGAGGTAATTTTTTCATGTTTTTTACTAATGGAGTTCGTTTTAAAAAATATTTACTTGCAATTTTAATTGGATTACCTACCTGGTATGTGATTGGTATTTTAGTTGCTTTTTCAAATGATTTCGGAAAGGCATTTGGATTTTCAGAGGAGGTATTGCCTAAGAAATCAACATTGTATGCTTATGCCGCTATTGCATTAGCCGATATGATGGTTGGTTTAATTAGTCATTGGTTAAAGAGTAGAAAAAAAGTGTTATTCATCTTTTATGGTCTTACCATATTATCTATTATTCTTTACTTTAATCAGCAAAATGGATCTGCTGCAAATATGTACTTGATTTGTTTTGCAATGGGATTTAGTGTAGGATTTTGGGCAATTTTTGTTACAATGGCGGCAGAACAATTTGGCACTAATTTAAGATCAACTGCTACTACTACGGTACCTAATATGGTGAGGGGTGCACTGCCTTTGATGTTTCTTTTGTTTAAAAATTTACAATTGGCAACAGGCAATTACATAACTGCTGGCTGGATAACCGGTGCTATTGTAATGACTATAAGCTTTACTGCTGCATGGTTTACAGAAGAAACATTTGGCAAGGATCTTAATTATGTAGAAAATTAAAAACCCAAACGCTGAGTTAAATTAGCTTGATCTATTTGCATTACACATTTACAATTAGTACAGGTATTTTTAATTCATGCCGAACAGTATTTACAGTTTCGCCATAAATTAAATCTTTAAATCCTGTATGACCATGTGCACCTGCCACTAACATATCAGCATTTAATTCTTTTACGATCCGCACAATTTCTTTTGCCCTATTTCTAAAACCTAGATGTCCCTCAACTGAATGGCCAAGTTGTTGCAATTGGTCGACGTACCAATCCATTCGTTCCTTATCTTTTCTTGTTTCATAATCATCGCTGTCATTACCCAATAATTTAGCGGAAGCACTTTCAACAACATGTACCAATACGTATCGAGTATTTTCTTTTCCTTGTCCAATTGCAAAGGCGATTAATTTTTGATCTTTTTCACTAAAATCTAGGGCGATGGCGATCACTTTAAATTCAGGAATTTTCAAGTGATTCATTTCCTCAATCTCAGGATGCATCTGAATAGAAGCTGTTTTTTGAGAGCTCTTAAAGAGGGGAAACAAGAGTGTATAAAAAAGTAAGGCTAGAGAAAATATACCTAAAGTAATTATTCCAATTTTAGAAAAAACGGTTGCGTTGCTCCAAGTGCTAGCTGCTTCATTTATCAACATTTTTAAATTTAAAAAAATCAGAATTCCTGCAATTGCCCAAGCAGTTATTTTAGTGATGGGTTTGATTACAAAATCTCCCATTGTTTTTTTATCGCTTACAAAATGTATCAAAGGGATAATCGCAAAGCCTAGTTGCAAACTCAAAATAACCTGACTTAAAACTAGCAAAGAATTAACCTCTTCTTCTCCGTAAATAATTATTACTATTAGGGCGGGCAGGATGGCTAATAGTCTAGTGAGTAATCGCCTAACCCATGGGTTAATTCGTAAATTCAAATACCCTTCCATAATTATTTGTCCCGCTAGCGTACCTGTGATGGTACTACTTTGGCCAGCTGCTATCAGCGCAATGGCAAATAATTTGGGCGCGAGATCACCTAAAAAATTGGGCAATAAACGATGGGCTTCTTTGATTTCAGCAACCTGCGAATTACCAGTCTTAAAAAAAACAGTAGCAGCTAAAATTAAGATAGCGGCATTTACAAAAAATGCAAGATTAAGAGCAATGGTAGTATCAATTCGATTAAATCGTAATGCTTGTTTGATGCCAGCATTGGACCGGTCTATTTTTCTAGTTTGAACCAATGCGGAGTGAAGGTATAAATTGTGAGGCATTACAGTAGCACCTATTATTCCTATTCCAATATAAAGTGCTTCATCAGATAATGCAGATGGAATAAAGCCTTGGACAATTTCACCTAAAACAGGAGCTGCGAAAATGATTTCTATTAAAAATGAAATAGCTACAATGGCTACTAGGGTAATGATGAAAGCTTCCATCTTTCGAATACCCATTTTTTGTAAGTATAGTAAAAGAAAGGTATCTAATACAGTAATGGATACGCCCCAGATGAGTGGTAATCCAGTTAACAATTGAATACCGATTGCCATTCCTAAAACTTCTGCAAGGTCACAAGCTGCTATAGCAATTTCTGCTAGAATGTATAAGGCTAGGTTAACAAATTTGGGATATGCCTCTCTATTAGCTTGCGCAAGGTCACGTCCTCTTACAATACCCAACCTTGCGGAAAGTCCTTGAAGTAGCAGGGCCATAAGGTTACTCATTAGCAATACCCATATTAAGCTGTATCCAAACTTGCTGCCACCTGCAAGATCAGTAACCCAGTTTCCCGGGTCCATGTATCCTACACTAATTAAATAGGCGGGTCCTAGAAAAGAGAGCATTTTTCTCCAGCCTCTTTTTTTTACAGTAGTATCGATACTCTGGTTTACTTCACTTAATGAAGATTCCGGATTAGAATGTTTATTCATGATGTACAAAAATATTTTTAGCAACTAATTCACTAATGATACAGGGGGCATATTTTCCTACTTTAATTTCTATCGATCGATCGAAACTAAATCGTTGGTTTATTTTTATTTCTGTTCCTATGTTGATGTGATAATGATTCAGTAATTCTAATATTGCAGACGACTGGTTTGCAACGGAGCTAACAATTACTTTTTTGTTTTCCACTACATCGGCAATGCTGAGTTGGTGAATGATGGGTATTTTTCCATTCCCATCTGGTATTGGATCTCCGTGCGGATCAATTTGTGGGTGGTTGAGAAAGCGATCTAATTTCTGAATCAGTTCTTGATTACTTACATGTTCAAGTTCTTCAGCTATTGAGTGTACTTTATCCCATTCAAAGCCTAGTTTGGTAACCAAAAAGAATTCCCATAATCTATGCCGCCTAACAATATTAATGGCTACTTTATTGCCTTTATTTGTCAACCGAAATCCTTTGTATTTTTCATAGTCTAGCAAATTTTTTATTTGCAATTTCTTGAGCATATCGGTTACCGAGGCAGGCTTGGTTTGTAACTCAAAGGCAAGTGAATTGGTATTGACCAACTCAGATTGCTGTTGGAGGTGGTAAATATTTTTGATATAGTTCTCTTCAGTAATTGAAAAATTCATCTCGACTAAATTTATTTTTAGACAAATCTAAAAAATATAATCAAATTTTCAAAACAAAACATATTTATAAATTCATTCCGTTTCTTTAATGCGTCTTTAACTGGTATAAATAATGGATTTTATACTAATAAAATGCACATTCATGCTATCTCTTCAATATTCTAATTGATTGATTTTTTTTAGAAGTTTTGCCAACGATGATTTCCTCCGGAATAGAGTGCTTTTACTTTTTTGCCTTGATGCAAAAAAGTAACAAAAAAAATCAATCCTGCGAATAAAAAGGCTGAAATTGTAACTATCAGCCTAAAATCAAGGAACTCGCGGGTAGAGTAGGTTACTTTAAAAGGCGTGCTCGCTCAAACAGCCTTGATTTTTTAACGGCTGATAGTTAAAATTTCTAGCACTTTTTATTCGAGGGCGTTAAATAGAAGGGCGACTAGCTATTAACGGGATATTAAAACACTGCGTTTCTGAAAAGGGTGTGATTTTTTAAGGGCTGATATTTAAGATATATAGCACTTTTTATTCGAGGGCGTTCGTGAATGAGCTTGCTGGCTCAAACAGCTTTGATTTTTTGAGAGTTAACTAATTAGGGTGGTATTTTATTTAAGTTGTAAAAATGGTTCATCAGCAAAAAAGCTGGGTGATTGGTTTGATAAAAGGGTTCTCTATTTTTTACTAAAAATTCGAACTATATTGCACCTTATTTCTAATTCAATTGATTCTATGAATTTTAATGATTTCAAAGTTCCTTACGCGATAAACGAAAATTACAGCAAACGAATCGCTTACTTTTCGATGGAATTTGCCATTCATCAGCCTTTAAAAATATACAGTGGTGGCTTGGGCTTTCTATCCGGTTCGCATATGCGAAGTGCTTACGAACTAAAGCAGAATTTAGTAGGGATTGGTATTTTATGGAAATTTGGGTACTATGATCAGGCTCGCAATGCAGACCAGACCCTTCAGGTTCAGTGGAATGAAAAGATTTATAATTTTTTGGAAGATACTGGAATCAAATTTCAAATTACATTACATGATAATCCAATCTGGGTAAAGGCTTGGTATTTAAATCCTGAAACATTCAATAGTGCGCCTATATTTTTATTGAGCACTGATTTACCAGAAAATGATTACGTAACTCAAACGATTACTCATCGTTTATATGATGGCAATGAGGCAACAAAGATTGCACAATTTATTTTATTGGGAGTAGGGGGTGCTAAATTAATGGATGAAATAAACTTTAATCCAGAGTTGTATCATTTAAATGAAGCGCATGCAATTAGTGCTGCTTTTTATTTACATAGAAAATTAGGTAGTGTTGAAGAAGTTAAGAAGCGTCTGGTGTTTACTACCCATACGCCTGAAGAAGCAGGGAATGAAAAGCATGATATTTTCTTATGTCAAAAGATGAGTTATTTCTGCGGTATGCACATTGATGATGTGCGAAAAATTACAGGAATGGAAAACGACTTATTCAACCATTCCTTGGCCGCTTTGCGTTTTGCAAAACTTGCCAATGGAGTTTCTAAACTTCATGCTGAGGTGAGTAGAAAAATGTGGAATAAGTATAGGGGTATTTGTGAAATAAAGGCAATTACCAATGCTCAGAATTGGAGATACTGGGCGGATAAGCAATTGTATAAGGCTAAAGTAGATGGCAATGATGTTTGGTTTGATGATCGCAAAAGATTTTTGAAGAAAAGGGCTTTAGATATTGTTGCAGATCAAACTGGTAAATTATTAGATCCGGATATTTTAACGATCGTATGGGCTCGAAGATTTGCAGGGTATAAGCGAGGTGAATTATTGACTAGGGACCATAAACGCTTTGAGGCCTTGTTAAACAATACTACTCATCCCGTTCAAATTATATGGGCTGGTAAACCCTATCCTCTTGACTATCCGGCTATCAATGATTTTAATCACCTTGTTCATATCAGTAAGAAATATAAAAATGTAGCAGTATGTATCGGATATGAGCTTGCATTGAGCAAACGGCTAAAACAGGCTTCTGATGTATGGTTAAATAACCCAAGAGTACCTAGGGAAGCCAGCGGAACGAGTGGTATGACAGCCGCAATGAATGGAGCAGTTAATCTTAGTACCAATGATGGATGGATTTGCGAATTCATTCACAACGGTAATAATGGGTTTGTAGTGCCTCCAATTGATTACGAAAATATACATGTCAATGAACAGGATGAATATGATCTAAATCAATTGTATCAAATTCTAGAAGATCAAATTCTACCATTGTATTACGACAATAAAGATACTTGGAGAGATATTGTGAAAAATGGAATGAACGATGTGCAAGTCCAATTTGAAAGCAATCGAATGGCAGATGAATACTACCAGATTTTATACAAGTAATTGAAAGGCTGTTTGCTGAAAGCATTTTAACCCCACTCCAAGAGGATAACACAAAAAAGGCACAGTTTTAAACCGTGCCTTTTTTGTGTTGTCTTTTTTCATTTAGACTTTTTTAATTGTCGTAATTGTAGTGACTTTTGAAGACATGGGTATACTTTGGCCCATTACTTCTGCAGAGCCATTGCCATCGATTAAGGTAGTTTTTTGTAGCAGTAATCCTGTATTCATGTCTACTATTCCTTCACCGGATATTTTGGCTTCCATTTTTATGTTAATCTCCATTCCTTGTTGTTCCATTTTTTTATTAATAAGCTGTTTACCTTTTAATTCCAAGGTAGCGATATTGTTAGTTATTGATTTTAAAGTATAAGAGTTATAAGTTTTAATATCACCCATTATTGTGGAGTCAGACCAAAAGTCACCTATTTTTTTGCCAGAAGGGATAATTTCGAATGCGCTACCTGAACCGTTACTTTCATCTGCGTATCCTCCAGTCATATTATTGATCATATCCATCAATTGTCCACCAGACGCTGAAGGTGCTGACTTTGTTGTAGTCTTGATAACTTTAGCCATTTCACTAATTTCTATTTCTTTTGTTACATTCAATTGGTCTTTCATTAACTTACCCGTTTCACTTTCCATATCTTCTTTTTTGTCCGAGTCAAATTTCATTTCTTGTCCCATCGCTGATCCGTTGGTAGTGAATTTGGTAAGTGTAGATGCAATGAGATAAGAATTAGACATTTTGTCAATCACTTCTAGTTGATGAACCATATTGGCCTCGACGGTGATTTCTATTGCTTGACCCATCATCTCTTGACTAACAACTGATTTGGTATTGTTATTGATTTCAATTTTTTGTCCTTTGGTTAATATTATTTTACCAACGGAGTTCTGAGCAATTGTATGAATGGTTATAAAACAGAGCGCTGTTAATATTACAGGCATCGGATGAACTGGTCTCATAGATTAATTTTAAAGATTTTAAGCAAAAGTAAAATAATAAATGCTTTAGTAAAGGCTGATAATCAGACTTTAACAAATTAAGCATAAAAAAAGGGCTGCTAATTTTTAGCAGCCCGATACCTTTATTAAAAAAGATCAATAAATAATTAGATCAGTTTAACGTTAACGGCATTCATACCTTTTTTACCTTCTTGCAGGTCAAATTCTACACGATCTCCTTCTTTAATGTCATTGATTAATCCGCTAACATGTACGAAAGTTTCTTTGTTTGAATCATCATGCTTGATAAATCCGAATCCTTTTTCAGAGTTGAAAAACTTTACGGTGCCTAGTGTTTTGTCCATTTTAAATTGTATTGTATTAAATTAATGGGCAAATATATGTTTTTTTTCAAAAATGCAATAAATTTTATTTTTTGTTTATATTAAAGGTGCTAAAGCTAGAAATACACCTAAAAAGGTGTTTTTTTAGGTGATTTTGGTATAAAATCAGTTCAATTGGGGGAGTTAACGAATTTTAAAATAGTCTACCATTTCAGCATAAGCGCTTTCCCCTCCTAGGATATCCTTAATAATTGAGCCTTTTTCCATTAATAGGATGCGGCTGCTGACTTCTGAAACATGGTTGATATCATGGCTAGAAACTATGATACACATTTTACGTTCCATAGCCATTAATTTGATCATGTCTACCAATCGAAGTTGGCTGGAAGGATCAAGATTTGCAAAGGGCTCATCCAATATCAGTAGTTCTGGATTACCTAATAAAGCGGCTATAATTCCAATTTTAAACTGATTGCCCTTGGAAAAATCCCGGATGTATTTGCCTTTATTTAGAATTGCCCCATCAAAAAAAACTTGGTAGGTTGATAGGAAATCATCCACATCTGCCTTAGACAATTGATTGAGTTTACCTACAAAATAGAAAAACTCTTCTGGGGTCAAATAGTCAATTAAAAATCCTTCGTCGATATAAGCAGCAGTATAGCTTTTCCAGTCTTCTGATTGGGTAATGGAATTTCCCTTTGATAATATTTCACCTTCATTGCGCCTGATTAGGTCAAGTATCAGACGAAAAAGAGTTGTTTTGCCAGCACCATTATTGCCTACTAGACCAATCACTTCTCCTGGATTAAGTTCCAAATGACCGATGTTAACAGCATCTATTCCGTTGTAGCTCTTTCTTAAATTGGTGATCTTTATCATTTTATATTGGTTGAAAATTGAATAAATCCATCAAATGCTATCTTTCTCTGAATCCTTCTAGTATTTTATATTTACGAATTTTAAATTGGCTAACTAGCCAGTTGATGATGCTTTCGTGAAAAATAAGTCCTGCAACTCCTGGAAGGCTAACTCCCAACACTGCATACCAGAATCCAACAAAGTGATCTAATAAATAAAATACTAAGGCTGGTCCAAATGTGATGAGCAATGACTAAAGCCACTGCATTGCTCCAATTCCTTGAAAATTCATGCTAGCAGATTTTCTTAGGTCAAGGTATCGGTAGTTAAAGGTGGAAACATAAATCGTTACAAATGAATTCACACCTACAGAGTATAAATACGCAGCCAATTGAATGGGTAGTAAACGCCAACTCATTAATCCATAAAAACTAGCAATTAAAAATTGGAGGGAGCAAACCGTTAGAAACAATGAAAATTTAGCTTTTATATATTGGTGCATATTGGTGTTGTAGGTCATCATTCCATCGAAATGACTGCTCTGCCATGAAAATAAAAACTGCCCATAGTTAGAAATGAAAATACCTGTAATTAGTAATGCAAAAAAGAAGAGCATCGAGAAATTATTGGTTGCTAAATATTTCGGATAAAAAAGAAAGCCGTACAATAGCAAGGCAGCCGAAAGGACTACAAGAGATTTAGGTCGTTTGTTTCGAAAAATAAGTTTAAGGTCTAGCGCAATCATTTCTCCTATATCACCTAATCTGTTTAAAAAGGTAAAATTTTTACTCTCTTTCTTTTTGTTTTCAGAAACCAGTTCTTCAATATACAAATGAGTTTTCAAATATTTATTATTAACAATAAATACAAAAATTGCCATTCCTACTGGAACTAAGCAAAGTATTGGATACTTTAAAATAGATATAAATAAGCTAGAAGAAGCTTTTTCAAAGGACAGTAGTTTGAAGTAATCAAGTCCTTTTAAAGCAGCTATAAAAACCAGTACAGCAAAAAAGAACCAAGCATTGTTGATGGTTTTTCGTTTGATGTACATATTTAAAAAATGGTTATTGAGTACGAGTGAGAATAGGGCGATAAAAAAACAAATAGCTGCAATAGGTCCATAGGATGGCGCTACCACAACTATAATGAAAGGGATAAAAATAAAGAGAGGTAAAAAATTAATGTAGTGAACTAAGGACCTAGTATTCAAAAAACGAAGCAGGAATTTGCGTCGGATATTTTGACTTAAATACGGTTGAATACTTAGTGATGGCAATTCTTGCAACTGGAAACGGGCCAATAATCCAATAAGAAAATAATAAATAAGGTAGGAGGTATAAATTGAAATGGGATTTGTGTTGGGCATTTTTTCTTTTAATAAAAACGGAAGGACAATTCCAACTGCAGCAATTTCTAAGAAGATTAAAAAATAAAAAACACCTAGTATAATTTGAATAGCCAGACTTTTATTGGCATTACGAGCTCGCCAAAAACTAAGCCATTGGTGTTTGAGAAAAACAGATAAATTCATTAGAGAGGTATTATTCAGTTTTGAAATTACATTTTTTTAGGTCTAAATTAATATTCAGAATCCTTTCATAATTGTAAAGGGTTGCGCCCATGCGAATATAATAATTATTGTAGTGTCTTTTAATGAATTATTAATACTAAAACGTAAGTTGCAGTAAATAAAACGAAAGTCCATTGTTACATTTAATATTAAAATTATACCTCAAGGCTACCGGTTGGAAAGCGGTGAATGGAATATCGCCCGATTTAAAAAAGTTTATAATGTTGGCGGCGCCCCATACCAGCAGCTGGGATGTTGTTATGGGGTTTATTTTTAGGAGTTATTTAAAAATAGATTATATAAAGTTTATTGGGAAACAAGAATTATTTAATGGTCCTTTCGGTTTTATTTTTCGAAAATTAGGTGGTGTACCGGTTGATAGATTTAGCAGTAATAATTTTGTAGACCAGATTGTTCAAATGTTTAATGAAAATGAATCCTTTGCCATTGCAATTTCTCCCGAAGGAACAAGGAAGAGGGTGGATCGCCTAAGAACTGGATTTTATCACATTGCCCGACAGGCCAATGTACCCATTGTATTATTGGCGTTGGATTTTGAAAACAAGGAATTTCGATTTGAACCACCCTTTTACACAACTGATAATGAGGCGGAGGATTTGCAGAAGATTATAGATTATTTTGCCAGATTTAAAGGAAAGCATCCATCTTTAGGTCTTTGTCATTTATCTAGTCGATCTACTGAAAATCAATAAGAGATTGCAATATAAACTGTGTAAGGCTTAGAAACTTCCGTCAGTAAGGCTTTAATAACGTATATTTGCAAAAAAAACATCATGATCAACGAAGCCATTGCCAAATTTATTGAAGGTGGGCACCTTGCAAAAAATGCAGTAAAAATTGAGTTTAAAAAAAGGAATACCATACTAGGTATTTTTGTGCAGTCTCCTGATTATGAAGATTTAAAATCTAAAAACTTTTGGCGCATTGTTTCAGAAACCAACATTACTGAGTGGAAGTTGTCACAAGATAATAAGCTAGCTAAAATTTTCAGTGGAGCCGAGTTTAACAGAATCTCTCTTCCTAAGCAAACTGCTTCGGTGTAAATTGTTTTCAATTGCAACTTAACTTTTAAGGATAATTAAAGGAAACTAATTTACCGTTATAAATTTTTTGTATGAACCCTAGCCCTCAAAAGCTGGGGTTCTTTTTGTATCGGGTACTTCCATAATCAAGTCCTCCCCATATACTGCTGCAGGAGTTTGGAAGCCGGGTTTGAAATTTCCTTCTAACACTTTTTTAGCAACCAATAAACTGCTATGAGCCGTTAAGGTATATCCATCTTTTACGCTCATGGTAGCCTGAAATGTTTTGCCATGTTCGTTGTGTACCATTCCCCAAATCATACTACTACCGGTTGCTCTTGCTTCATCAGAAGGACCAGCCGGCTTTGCATTTATTTTTTTTAGAGCGTAATTGCGAACAAAGGATGTTTTTAGTATCCAATTAAAAGCTTTTTGCCAGCGGAGCATTTTAAAAATTTTTGGCGCAATTCCTGTGTAGGTTTCAATGTTGGGAATACCTGTTGTAAAAAAAGCAGTTGAAATATCTCCCCATGGTATTGTCATGGTGAATAAATTTTTGTTTTTATCTGGCTCTACTGAAAAATTGACCCATCTACCTTTATGTCCAAGAGGAGTTGATTTGATTTTGCCATTTTCTCTTATCGCACCTCCCTCACCTAGTCCCATTACCATGGTAGTAGCTGTGCCATGAGATAAACCTCCGCCTACTGATGCAAAAGCTAGTTGAAGTAAATTGGCATCAGGTAATTTTTTTGAGAGAAATAGCGCCATACAATCAGTGGGTACTACATCAAAACCAACACCAGGCATCAACATAATTTTTGCTTGAATCGCTACTTCATTGAATCGTTTAGCCATTTCAAATACCGGAATTTCACCAGTAATATCCAAATAATGGGTTTGGGTTGCTAAACAAGCTTCAATCATTGGCTTAGCAGTAATTTGAAAAGGTCCTGCAGCATGAAGTACTACTGAAAATTCTGACAAAATTGAATGAAGAGTATTGGTATCTGCAAGATCTACTATTTGGTAAGGTAATTGTAATTCTTTTGCCAATGCCAGAATTGCCTTTTCATTTCTACCAGCTAATGTTGGTTGAAGACCATAGTAGGAGGCAAGTTTTGCTATTAATACTCCCGTGTAACCATTGGCACCGTATAAAAGGAATTTTTTATTATTCATTGAAATTTTTTAATCTATTGAATGAGAATGCAGAAGATCATTAAGTTGTAAAAGAAGAAGTTTTTTTGAATATAGCAACTAAAACCCTTTTAAAAATAGATTAATATAATTTATGAGCGATTGTATTAATAATAAATAAAGAAAATTGGTTAAGAACTTTAACAGTGATTTTAGGTGTAGGAGTGATTTTTTATCTTCTTCTAACTCTTCGCTTACCAATGGTTCTGGTAGCTCTTCCTATTAAACCACCTGATTCATTTCGCATTGGACCGTATCTCAAGAATAACCCAAAAAATTGTTTATTTCCACGTTCATATTCGCCAATAAAATCATAACTCCCAAAAATAGCACCCACTCCAATTTTTTTGGTGAATTGGGCTAATAAAGTGGTGCTAATTTCTAACATCAGTGGGGTTCTTGAATTAAATACTTTTCCAACTCCGATTGCAAACTCACTACTGAAAACTCCAATTTGTGTTGCATCAAAAGTGGTTCTTAACTGAGCAAAATTAGTTGAGTCAGAGTTTGAAAATTTACCCACAGCAATACCAATATCTAAAGGTCCAAAAGTCTTACCAACCTCAAAATTTTGAATAATTCTTGTTGAAAATTTCCCGGCATCTAAAGAGGTGCCAAATGGTATAACTCTTGAATAAAAGGATTTACTGATTGAATCGAAATCTTTGCTATTTATTTGCGAGAAAGAATTTTTATTGATAAAAAAGAATAATGCAGTAAATATTAAAAATGTATTTTTCATATTTCTTATTTAAAACATCAATTATCTAAAATAAAATAATTTCAATTTATTATTGATAGCTTTCCATTGGCTCACAAGTACATATTAGGTTGCGATCACCAAAAGTATTATTTACCCTACTCACGCTTGGCCAAAATTTATTTCCGTTTACATAAGGCAATGGAAAGGCAGCTTGTTGACGGCTGTAAGGTTTTGTCCACTCGTCTGCACAAATTACTTCTTGGGTGTGAGGAGCATTTTTTAATAAATTTTCTTTTTTATCAGCAATACCCAATTCTATTGATTTTATTTCATTAAAAATTTCAATAAGCGCATCGCAAAAACGATCCAACTCTCTTTTGTCTTCACTTTCTGTAGGTTCAATCATCAATGTGCCAGCTACTGGAAAAGAAAGCGTAGGCGCATGAAAACCATAGTCCATCAGCCTTTTGGCTACATCCTCTGACTCTATACCTGCACTTGCTTTAAATGGTCGAAGATCTACTATAAATTCATGTGCGGATGTACCATTTTTCCCTGTATAAAGAATTTTATAATATTTCTCGAGTCTTACTTTCATGTAGTTAGCATTCAAGATAGCATGTTCGGTAGCACTTCGAATACCTTTTGCACCAAGCATTTTAATGTATGCATAGCTGATTAATAAAATGCTAGCACTTCCATAGGGAGCAGCACTTACTGCATGAATTTGTGAAGATGAATTGTCTAAATTAATGTGACCAGGTAAAAAAGGCACCAACTGTTTTGCTACACAAATAGGTCCAACGCCTGGTCCACCACCACCATGTGGGATGGCAAATGTTTTGTGCAAATTCAAATGGCATAGATCTGCACCAATCATACCCGGACTAGTTAGTCCAACTTGCGCATTCATATTGGCACCATCCATATATACTTGACCACCATGTTGATGAATGATATCGCAAATTTCTTTGATGCTTTCTTCGAAAACTCCATGAGTAGAGGGGTAGGTAATCATCAAAGCAGATAGTTCATTTTTATATTCTGTTGCTTTTTCTTTTAAATCGGCAACATCAATATTTCCTGCTTCATCACATTTTGTAACAATTACTTTCATTCCAGCCATCACTGCACTTGCAGGATTGGTGCCATGAGCAGATATCGGAATTAATACGACATTGCGATGGTGATCACCTCTAGAAGCATGGTATGCACGAATGGTTAATAAGCCTGCATATTCACCCTGAGCGCCACTGTTGGGTTGTAATGAGGTGCCAGCAAAACCTGTAATGGCAGTTAAATAATTTTCTAATTCTTTTATCAATTGCTGATATCCAGTTGTTTGATCTGCCGGAGCAAATGGATGTAATTTGCTAAACTCAGGCCAGCTAACAGGTATCAATTCGGTAGCTGCGTTCAATTTCATAGTGCAACTTCCTAAGCTGATCATGGAAGTATTTAGACTTAGGTCTTTGTTTTCTAAAAATTTAATGTACCGCATCATTTGGCTTTCGCTGTGGTGCGAATTAAAAACAGGATGTAATAAAAAAGTACTGGTTCTTTTAATTTCAGCAGGAAATTCATCAACGGCTACTTCAATTTCTTTTGTTGAAGTATTTTTACCGAGGGCTTCTGCAAATACTTGTATTATTTTATTTACATCAATGTTACTGGTCGTTTCATCCAAACTAATTCCAACAGTTCCGTCGTTAAAGTAGTGGAAATTCATCTCTTGTTGCTCGGCAGCTGATTTCAATTTCGCTGCATTTACACCATTTACTTTTAATGTATCAAACCACTGGTTATTCAATTGTTGAATTCCTAAATCAGTCAGACCGGCTGCTAATTTTTTACTTAGTAGGTGTATTCTTTTAGCGATATTAACAATGCCTTTAGCACCATGGTAAATCACATACATTGCCGCCATATTACTTAGTAAGGCTTGTGCAGTGCAAATATTACTGGTCGCTTTTTCACGTCTTATATGTTGCTCCCTGGTTTGCAGTGCCATTCTTAAGCAGCGCTTTCCTTGAGCATCTACGCTAACTCCGATGATTCTACCAGGAATAGTGCGTTTAAATTCATCTTTTGTTGCAAAGAAAGCAGCATGAGGTCCCCCAAATCCCATCGGTACACCCAATCTTTGTGAAGATCCAATGGCAACATCAGCACCTAGTTCTCCAGGAGGGGTTAAAAGGGTAAGTGATAAAAGGTCGGTAGCCATTATTACCATTGCATTCACTGCGTGGGCAGCTGAGATAAATGAACGGTAATCCACCACTGACCCATTGCTGTCGGGGTATTGAACAATTGCACCAAAATATAATTCGTCTAATTCAACTTTTGAAAAATCACCAAAAACCAATTCAATTCCGATAGGTGCTGCACGCGTGATAAGTACATCCTTTGTTTGAGCAAATATATTTTGATCTACAAAAAACTTAGGAGCGGTAATTTGATCTTGACTTTTATTTTTATGGTTGAATAACATGGCCATCGCTTCAGCAGCAGCAGTACCTTCGTCCAATAAACTTGCATTTGCAATGGGCAGTGCAGTTAAATCGGTGACCATCGTTTGATAGTTCAATAAACTTTCCAATCTGCCTTGAGCAATTTCTGCTTGGTAAGGAGTGTAAGCGGTATACCAACCGGGATTTTCGAATACATTTCTAAGAATGACAGAAGGCGTGATGGTATCATAATATCCTTGGCCAATAAAACTTTTAAAGACTTTATTTTTAGAGGCTATTTTTTTTAGATCATTTAAATATTCAAATTCACTGATGGCAGGAGGGAGTACATCCAAATCGGATTTAATTCGAATGGCATCAGGGATGGTTTTGCTAATGAGCTCCTCTAATGAGTTTACCCCTATTTCTTTTAACATAGCCGCCGCTTCAGACTGGTTAGGGCCAATATGTCTGCCGGAGAATTCATTCTGTTGTTTTTCGAAAAGATTCATAAAATAGTTGTGTTGTTAATGTCCGAAATAGGGATTAGTCTTTTAAAAAATTCGCTAAATTCAAGGTACGGTTATTGAATAACGTTGTTGATTTACCTAATTATTATTAGAAAGTCACGAAATTACATTAACACAACAAGATTTGGTGCTAATATGTTCGTTACTTTGCACTTGTGGAAAAATGGGGAATAAACTTCCATTGTGACCGACAAAAAATCGAAAATTATTACAATTATGAGTGATGAATTGTTGAGAGCTTGGGAAAAAAAATCTGGAGAGCGGCAGAAATTGTATAAAAATTATCTCCACCGTGCAGATAAGAATACTGTACTAAAAGCATTGCCAGATCTAAATGTAGAGGCATTTGAAAAAATTGATTGCCTTCAATGTGGTAATTGCTGTAAAGGCTACTCTCCTAGGTTTAAGAAACCTGATATTAAACGTATTGCCAAACATCTTAAGATGAAAGATGGGGACCTTATCAATAATTACCTTCGGGTGGATGAAGAGGGAGATTATGTGATGAGAGCTGCTCCTTGTTCTTTTTTAGGCGAAGACAATTATTGTACTATTTACGATGTACGTCCATCGGATTGTGAACGTTTTCCTTATACAGAGGAAGATTTTTTATTGAAAAGGCAACCAATGGCTTTAAAAAATTCAACTTTTTGTCCGATTACCTATTATATAATTGAAAAATTAATGGCAGCATCAAAGGGCGCTTAAATTTTATTTATGAATTGTAAAAAATAATCTTTGTGTAAACTTACGTTTTCGTTTCTAGCTGATTAACTAAATAAAAATTTATTTTAATACTCCAATTTTTTTAATGAAGGAGCTTTTATCCAGGTAGTGACTACAATAAAAAGGGTCATGATACCGCCAAAAACTACAGAGGGGATTGCACCCATAAATTTTGCAGCCACTCCACTTTCAAATTGACCGATTTCATTAGAGGAATTGATAAACATTGAATTTACGCTCATTACTCTGCCGCGTAATTCATCGGGGGTTTTTAATTGGATAATATTACTACGAACTACTACACTAACACCATCCAACAATCCGCTAACCATTAGGGCTACAAAAGAAATCCAATACCATTTTGATATTCCGAAAATAATAATGCAAATTCCAAAACCAGCTACTGCGAGAAGCAGCTTGATTCCTTGTCTTTTTTTCATTGGTGAGATGGTGAGTGCAATTACCATACTGATGGAACCGATATCCGCAGCGGCATTTAGCCATCCAAAACCAATAGGACCTACATGAAGAATGTCTTTTGCATAAACGGGCACCATAGCAACTGCGCCACCAAATAATACAGCGAATAGATCCAAGGACAATGCTGCTAGTACTTCTTTTGTTTTAAAAACGTATTTCAAACCTTCTCCGACTGCTTCTAAAGTTTTTTTCTCAGCCTTAAAAGTTGCTGGCTTTTCCTTTATTTTAAATAGACTGAATAAGCCGATTAATATGAGCGATAGGATTACAACGAAAGTGCCAGTGACCTGAAGCCATACGATTAAAAATCCAGCCATCGCGTGACCGGTAATACTGGCAACTAGCCAGCTAGTAGAGCTAAGTTGGGAAGCATAAATTAATAACTCTCTTGGAACCATCGAGGCGATGATAGCACCAAAACTAGGACCTGAAAATGCACGTATAGCTCCAGTAAAAAAAATAGTGGTGTATACAAAGACAATAATTAATTTGTTACCAAATTCATCATGAAACCAATTGGTGGAAACGCCCAATAAAATAATTACACAAACAGCGTAAAGAATTACTGTCAGTAAAAGAAGTTTTCTTTTCTCACTCTTATCAATTATGTAACCTGCATATAATGAAAGTCCAACAGCAGGTATCGCCTCCGCTAAGCCAATCATACCAATATAAAAAGCATCGCCTGTTAATTCATACATCCACCAGGCTACTAGAGTGCCCATCATGCGAAGTCCCATGATAAACACAAATCTTCCTAAAATAAAATTTCTAAATTCTGGAATTTTTAAAACTGCTAAGGGAGAATTTTTCAAGGAAGTATTAATTAATTATTTCTACAAAGTTAAAAACTAATTACCACATTGAATAACTGAACAAGTTTAGTAATTAAAAAACTAGGGTAATGTAATGTAGTGTTGTCCATCTTCGTATTCTTTGTCGAGGGCATTAATGACAATGGAAAGATGGGCTTCGTTGTTAACAAAGTCGGCGTTTGAACAGTCAATAAAGAGCGTTTTTATGTTATGTTGTTTAATATAGTTAGTATAAGTTTCTTGTAGCGAAAAGAGGTAGTCGTTGGAGATATTTTGTTCGTAATGGCGGTTTCTATTTTTAATATTTCCTTGTAGTTTATTAACGGGGCTATGCAGATAAATCAAAATTTCGGGTTGTACAATTTGTGGATTGATGATGTCAAAAAGTTTTTGATACAATCTAAATTCTTCATTGGGTAAATTCACTTTGGCAAATAAAAGACATTTAGTGAATAAATAATCCGAGATAGTAATTTGCTGAAAGATGTCTTTTGTTTGAAGCAAGTCTTTCAATTGTTTGTATCGCTCGGCCATGAAGAACAACTCAAGCGGAAAGGCATATTGTTCTTGATTTTCATAGAATTTTGGCAGGAAGGGATTCTCTGCAAATTCTTCTAAGATTAATCTGGCATTAAAATGATTACTTAGTAAATTGGCAAGAGTAGTTTTTCCTGCACCAATATTTCCTTCAATAGTAATAAAACTGTACTGCATAATTAGGGGACACAAATTAAGCGAAATATCTATTGTAGCATTAAATTTTTTTCACTGCCAGCTGATCGGGGCACTGCAAAAGGAGTTGCTCAATTGTTTTGTTTAGCAAAGGATGGATCATTTGAGGAGCTATTTCATTAATGGGTATCAAAACAAACCGCCTATTTTGAATTTCAGAGTGTGGAATAATTAAATCACTTCGATTTATAATTTGATTGTTAAAAAAAAGTATATCAATATCTATGATTCTTGGCGCATTTTTAATAGTCCTAATTCTACCCATATTTTTTTCAATGGAGAGAATTTCTTTTAAAGTTTCAGTTGCATCTAATTGCGTAGCTACTTCAATCACTTGGTTTATAAAATCAGGTTGCGATGTATTACCCCAAGCTGCAGTAGCATACAAATTAGATGTTAGTAAAAGCGCGCCAATTTTTTTTTCTATTTGTTCGATAGCGGTAGAAAGTAGTTCAATACTATTGCCCATATTGCTGCCGAGTAAAAGATAGGTGTTATTCATTTTTCAGAGAAAGTCTTTTATCAAAAATAAAGTTTTCAGCACTCAGTATTTTAATTTTTTTCATATCCGGATGGGCAGGATTGATAATAAAATTATTTTCGAGTTCAATGATTGCCGAGGGGACTTTTAAAACCAGTGATTTTTTCGAGTTTAAAAATTCATCTCCAATGGATTGTAAATAGGGAGGATCGTCCTTCCAGTTTCTTTTTAATTTTTTATAGTCAATACTGATTAAGTGAGCGCTCTCTGGTATTTCAAGGGTAATTAAATAATAATTTAGTGGAGTTTGAAGGGTTTTGGTATGAACCAAAATCTCCAATACGGCAAGGGAAATATGCTCAGTACTGTACAATGCGGGTAGGCCAAATGAGTTCCATCTGCCTCCATATAGTTTGGCCCCTTTGCCGGAAAGGTCATGGGTAAATTCCTCATTGGCAAGACGGTATAATATCATGCAAGAATTCCGTGTTCTATTCGGCCAATTTGTATCAATATTTTTTGAATACCCTCATGAGAAGTAAGGGAATTAAACGAAAGCTCTCCTTCTAGCATTGGAGGCTGTGAATGAATCCATTCATAGAATGTTTCTACACTTCCAAAAACTTTTTTAGCGCGATTGATTACTTGTACAATTTGAACAAATCTTTCCGCATTGATAGGGGCAAAGCTGCTGTTGTTTTTTGCATAGCGCTGAAGTGTACGTTCGCTAACATGAAGCATAGCCGCCCATTCGGACTGCGTGAAAGGCGTTTTTTCAGCTATTTTTTTAAATTCAGTGTAAGTGAATTTTTTTACAGAGCTGATAATACGCACCGAACGCATGTACATTACCTCCGGCTCTTCTAGCTTTGTTTCTGCAATTTTTTGGGCGGTGACAATTGTCTTTTTTAATTTCTTTTGCATAACCCGTCTTTTGTCATTAAATATACGACAGTTGTCTCATATTTCAAATTTTTTTTACACTTTTTTTAAATATAGCTTTACATTCAAATTTTTTATTGAATGCCGCATTACAATCAGGTAAAAGCAATGTTCGCCATTACCAAGGCTAGCTTAAGGGGACAGTTTAGAAGTCCTTCTGCTGTGCTATTTAGTTTTGCTTTTCCTTTTATTTTTATATTGGTTTTTGGTTTTATTGGAAAAAATACCGGCGTTCCTGTTTTTAAAATCGCCTTGTCTAAAAACTGTGATACTGCCAATGCCTTGTTTGATTCGATTAAAAAAAGCAGTAGCATTAAATTAGTTTCTTTTGCAGGCGATCAAGAATTGAGGGATAATTTAGTGAAGGGTAAACTTGCAGGTGTTTTAACCATCACTAAAAATTCTACTGCACAGCCTGCTTATCGATATACACTTGCTACTACTAGTGCGAGCAATGACAAATGGCCGCAATTGTTACCGTTGATAAATGGCATAGTAAACACGATCAGCAATCAACAATATACCAATCGACCAACCTTTGCGGTTAGTGATTTTGATTCTGAAAGGGATGTAGAAGTGATCAGAGAATATAAAACAATCGATTTTGTATTACCCGGACAATTGGGATTTTCTCTTTTAAGTGCAGGTGTTTTTGGAGTTGCTTTTATGTTCTTTAATTTAAGAAATACCTTGGTATTGAAACGTTTTTTCGCAACCCCTATTAGCAGAACTTATATCATTTTAGGGGAGGGTTTAGCAAGGGTAATATTTCAAATGTTGACAGCTGTTGTGATAATTGTAGTAGGCAGATTATTGTTTGGTTTTACATTAATTCACGGATTATTCACCTTACTAGAAATGCTGGTACTGAGTTTTATTGGACTGCTGGTATTTATGGGATTGGGTTTTATTGTAAGTGGATTTGCAACCAGTGATAGTAGTATTCCACCATTTGCTAATTTACTCACCTTGCCACAGTTCTTATTGGGAGGCACTTTTTTTTCAGTAGATGCTTTTCCAAGTTGGCTTCAACCAATTTCAAAGGCATTGCCACTTACTCATTTAAATACTGCCATGCGCGCGGTGGCATTTGAAGGGCTAAATTTATGGGATGTAAGAGCTGAGATTGGTATTTTAATATTATGGGGAATTGTAATTTATGCAGTGGCTGTTAAAGTTTTTAAATGGGAGTAAATAATTACCATGCGATTAATAAAAGGTCTTTTAGTTGTGATCACCAGTCTTTTTTTGATGATTACATTGTTTTCCTTATTGATTCCTTCGAATGTGAGGATTTCCAGAGCGGTGGTAATCAACAATACCAATGCAACTGCTATTTTTCATCAGATAGTACCTTTTGAAAATTGGAAAAATTGGCATCCTATATTTACCGCTGATTCCGCCACTTTTAATCGAGTAATTAAAGACGGAAGTTTTCACATTCTACACCGTCAGCAAGATATTGTGCTGGATCTTAAAGATAGTGACAGCTCCTCCATCCATTTTTTATTGAAGTTGAAGGGGGCTAATGATGTTCAAAACGAAATAGTCATTCATACATTACCTGCACAAGAGGCAGTTCAACTAGAATGGAGAACAATCACCCATTTAAACTGGTATCCTTGGGAAAAATTCTACGGAATATTTTTGGACCAATTAACTGGAGCTAGTTATGAGGGAGCCTTAAACGGACTGAAGATTTTTTTAGAAAGCCGCCAAGTCAAATGATGATTATATATATTGTTACATAAAGGACTCCGTCCTATCCCTGCAAGGTTGCTAATTGTAACATTGGCATTCCCTCAAAGCATACACTATATTTTTAATTTTTCAATATTTATAACAAATAGACAAAGGATGTAATCCTGCGCTTGCGATAGGATGATTTATTTCTTTGTCAATCGTAAATTTCTTTTGATTCCTGAAAACTTGCTTCTCTTCAGCGGCGAATGTTGAAAAATTATTTTAAACTTTTCTTCTGTTAATTCCTCCCAATCACTTGTGCTGAAATTGAGGATTTCTGGGAGCGGACTAAATTTAATCTCGGTAGTAGGTGATGAAAATCGATTCCATGGACAGACCGTTTGGCAAACATCACATCCAAAAATCCAATCGTCGAATTTTGATTGCATGGAATCTGGAATGAGCGCATCTTTTAATTCAATCGTAAAATAAGAAATGCACTTACTTCCATCTACCACCTTATTGGGCAGAATCGCATCGGTAGGACAACTGTCTATACATTTAGTGCAACTTCCACAATAGTCTTTTGCATAAGGGTCGTCGTAAATTAAGTCTAAGTCTATAATAAGAGTGGCAATGAAAAAAAAACTGCCTCCTTGCTTATTGATTAAATTTCCATTTTTTCCAATCCAACCTAGTCCAGTTCTTTGTGCCCAAGTTCTTTCTAGTATTGGGGCACTATCTACAAATCCTCTTCCTACTACTTCGCCAATATTTTGTTTTAATTGAGATAAAAATATTTTTAATTTATCTCTAATCACTTCATGGTAATCATTTCCGTAAGCATAAGTCGCAATTTTAGGAACCCCAGTTTGTTGTTGTTGCGATGGAAAATAATTTAATAAAAGTGTGATCACCGACTTAGCGCCGGGCACTAATTTAGAAGGATCTATCCGTAGGTCAAAATGATTTTCCATGTAATGCATAGATCCGTGCATACCCTTGTTGAGCCAGCTTTCTAGTCTTTTAGCATCCTCATCAAGCACAACAGATTTTGCAATTCCACAATGATCAAAACCTAACTGAGTTGCTAGCTGTTTTATAAGCCGCGTATTTTTTTCAATGTTATTCATTGGTCTTGATCTTCCAAATGTAATTGGTGAAAAAATCGATGCGCCAATGGGGCAATTAAAATTCCAATGGTGCTTATAAATGCAATACCGCTAAACAAGGCATACACAGAAGCAAATACTTTTGCTTGGTTGGTCAGCACAATATTAGCATCAATTATTGGGCCCATTCCACTCAAAATCATGGAGGCATTTAATAAACTGTCATACCAATCAAATTGTGGTATCGTAAGCTTGTATCCAACTACTCCTATCAAAAGACAAATACTCATAATGAGCATTGCAACTAATGCATTGTTCCAAATTCTTTTGTAAAATATTTTTTTTGGCGCCAATGCTTTTTTGGTAGTCTCTTTCATAACAATAAAATTATCAGCAGTAGATAGTAAATAGTTTTTATATTGTAACCTTTCTGCAAATTACTTGATTCAGCAAATTTGAATTGTTCTAAATGATAGGATGGTAATTAAAAACTGCCAATCATTTAGTTAAAGTAAATTTATGTTAGCCATTAAAATTAGACAAACTAGCATAAAACCTTTCACTAGTCTGAATTTACGGCAGATAAAATTGATTTTAAGTGTCATTATTTCCTTTATTTCAATTTGGTAAAAAAATTGCACTTTAACTACCAAAAATAAAGGTATTTCTATTTTAATCAATCTATCCACCAATCTTGTTTTTAACAATGATCTGGTGTACATTAGGTGGGAGTTTACAAATATTAAAAAAGTCAGTATATGAATTTAAATAACTTTACCATCAAGGCGCAGGAAGCGGTTTCAAAAGCGCAACAGGAAGCTTTTAATAGTCAAAATCCGAATATTGAAACAGAACATCTATTAAAAGCTTTGTTGACCAATGAAGATTCTCCCATTGAATATTTACTGAAGAAAAATAATGTGAATGTTGCTTTTGTGGCTAGTAAGATTGAAGAGAGTATTAAAAAATTACCCAAGGTTCAAAGTGCTGATCCTGCTCAATTGGTGAGTAGAGATATGAACAGTGTGATCCTTCGTGCAGGAGCTGCCTTAAAAACTTTTGGTGATGAGTTTGTGAGTGTTGAATATCTGTTATTGGCTATTTTACAAGGTAGTGATAACAGTGCTAAACTTTTAAAAGATGCAGGTCTTACAGAAAAGGGATTGATAGCTGCAATCAAAGATCTTAGAAAAGGGTCTACTATTTCTTCTCAAACACAGGAAACACAGTTTAATGCGCTTAACAAATACGCCAAGAATTTAATTGAGATGGCGAGAAATGGAAAGCTAGATCCTGTAATTGGAAGAGATGAGGAGATCAGAAGAACCTTGCATATTTTATCGCGTAGAAGTAAAAACAATCCTATTTTGGTTGGGGAGCCTGGTGTGGGTAAAACCGCTATTGCAGAGGGTTTGGCCATGCGTATTGTAAATGGGGATGTTCCAGATAATTTAAAATCAAAAATAATTTTTGCTTTGGATATGGGGCAACTCATTGCCGGAGCAAAATATAAAGGCGAGTTTGAAGAGCGACTAAAATCAGTTGTCAAGGAAGTGAGTACAAGCGAGGGAGAAATTATTTTATTTATTGATGAAATACATACGCTCGTTGGTGCAGGTGGAGGAGACGGTGCAATGGATGCTGCTAATATTTTAAAGCCCGCGCTCGCAAGAGGAGAGTTGAGAGCAATTGGTGCGACTACCTTGAGTGAATACCAGAAATTTTTTGAGAAAGACAAAGCACTCGAGAGAAGATTTCAAAAAGTAGTCATTGATGAGCCATCTGTAGAAGATGCAGTTTCTATACTTCGTGGATTAAAAGATCGATATGAAACCTATCATCATGTAAGAATAAAAGATGAAGCCATCATTGCTGCAGTTGAATTATCACATCGTTATATTACCGATCGTTTTTTGCCAGATAAAGCCATCGATCTAATTGATGAGAGTGCAGCCAAACTTCGATTAGAGATGAATTCTATGCCGGAGGAATTGGATAAATTAGAAAGACAAATTAGACAGCTTGAAATAGAAAGAGAGGCGATCAAAAGAGAAAGTGATGAGGGCAAATTAAAGGAACTCAATACGGAGATATCTAATCTCTCAGTACAAAGAGATACTTTTAAAGCCAAGTGGAAACAAGAAAAAGAAGTCGTAGAAAAAATACAGACGGCTAAATCTGAAATAGAGAATTTAAAAACTGCTGCAGAAAGAGCAGAGCGAGAAGGTGACTATGGTAAGGTAGCAGAAATTAGATATGGAAAGGTGCAGCTTCAAGAAAAAATTATTGAAGATCAAACTCAGTTGCTAGATGATATCAGTGAAAAAAGATTATTAAAGGAAGAGGTGGATGCAGAAGATATTGCAGCGAATGTAGCCAAAGCAACGGGTATTCCCGTAATGAAAATGTTACAGAGTGAAAGAGAAAAATTATTGTTGCTAGAAGATGAATTGCACAAAAGGGTAGTAGGTCAAAATGAAGCGATTGAAGCGGTG
>Ga0164294_10000567_pt1 | contig 35185 bp, 23 predicted proteins | sample GEODES005metaG_FD_111479 | JGI IMG/M metagenome (GOLD analysis project Ga0164294, IMG submission 111479) | Oligotrophic lake water microbial communities from Sparkling Lake, Wisconsin, USA - GEODES005 metaG | ecosystem: Environmental > Aquatic > Freshwater > Lake | place: USA: Sparkling Lake... | reverse complement strand
GTGGACGCCGAATTCCTCAAGAAAGCGCAAGCGCGACTTCAGGCCCTGGTCGAGCGTTCCGGAATCCTGGTCTTCGCCAGTCACTCCAATGAATTCCTGGCGCGCCTGTGCAAGACCGCGATGTGGATCGACCACGGCACCGTGAAGATGCACGGCAGCATCGAAGAAGTGGTGCGGGGCTATGAGGGCGAGGATGCCGCGCGTCACGTGCGCGAGGTTCTTGATGAGCACAAGAACGACTGGTCGCCGACATGACCGAGATGGTGTGCGCGGTCGTGGTCACCCACCGCAGACCCAGTGAGCTCGCCAAGTCCTTGGACGTGCTGACCACCCAGACCCGGATGATCGACCATCTGATCGTGGTCGATAACGATCACGATCAGATGGTGAGTGATCTGGTGTCCGGTCAACCGGTCCCGACGACCTACCTCGGCTCACGCCGAAATCTGGGCGGCGCAGGCGGATTCGCGCTCGGGATGCTGCATGCGCTGGCACTCGGCGCGGACTGGGTGTGGCTGGCCGATGACGACGGTCGCCCCCGTGATGGGGAAGTACTCGCCACTCTGCTGGCCTGCGCACAGAAACATGGACTGGCTGAGGTGTCGCCGATGGTATGCGCGCTCGATGATCCCGACCAGTTGGCATTTCCGCTGCGACGCGGTCTTGCGTGGCGACGGCGGGTCGATGAATTGCGGACCGAAGGACCGGGTGAGGATCTGCTGCACGGTATCGCTTCACTGTTCAATGGTGCGCTATTCCGTTCGGAAACCATTGCTGCCGTTGGTGTTCCGGACATCAGACTGTTCGTTCGCGGGGATGAGGTGGAGTTGCACCGCAGACTGGTCCGTAGCGGCCTGCCATTTGGGACCTGCCTCGACACCGTCTACCTGCACCCATACGGCAGCGATGAATTCAAACCAATTCTGGGTGGCCGCATGCACACCCAGTATCCCGATGATCCGGTGAAGCGTTTCTTCACCTACCGCAATCGCGGGTACGTACTGGCTCAGCCCGGCCTGCGCAACCTGCTACCGCAGGAGTGGTTACGTTTCGGATGGTTTTTCCTGGTGACCCGTCGCGATCCGGCCGGCCTGCGAGAGTGGATTCGACTGCGCCGCATGGGACGCCGTGAACATTTCGGTCCGCCGGAGCCTATTCCGGGGAGCCCGCAATGACCTTTATCGACGCGGCCGGCCAGTCCAAGACATTCAGACGCGCCTGGGGCGATCTGAGAGACGGGTTCCGCAAGCGCGAACTGTGGCTACACCTCGGCTGGCAGGACATCAAGCAGAAATATCGGCGCTCGGTACTGGGCCCGTTCTGGATCACCATCGCCACCGGCACCACCGCGATCGCGATGGGAGCGCTGTACTCGAAACTGTTCAAGCTGGAGCTCTCCGAGCATCTTCCGTACGTGACGCTTGGACTGATCATCTGGAACATGATCAACGCCTCGATCCTGGAGGGCGCTGACGTTTTCATCGCGAACGAAGGTCTGATCAAGCAGCTGCCGACCCCGTTAAGCGTGCACGTGTATCGCTTGGTGTGGCGACAGATGATCCTGTTCGCCCATAACATCGTGATCTTCGTGGTGATCGCGATCATCTATCCGAAACCGTGGTCGTGGGCCGACCTGACGATGATCCCGGCACTGCTGCTCATCATGCTCAACTGCGTCTGGGTGTCGTTCTGCTTCGGGATCCTGTCCACCCGCTACCGCGATATCGGACCGCTGCTGGCCTCGCTGGTGCAGCTGCTGTTCTTCATGACACCGATCATCTGGAACGCCAACACATTGCAACAGCAGGGCGCCGGACGCTGGTCGAAGATCATCGAACTCAACCCGTTGCTGCACTACCTCGACATCCTGCGTGCACCGTTGTTAGGCGCGCATCAGGAGCCGCGGCACTGGGTGGTCGTGATAGTCCTGACGGTGCTGGGCTGGTGTGCCGCCGCTTTAGCATTGCGTCAGTACCGGGCGCGGGTGCCGTATTGGATCTAGTGACTCAACCCGGCAGGCCGCCATGGGCGGGCTCCGGCCCGAACCGGAAGTGCCGGCCGCTCATCTCATCCGGCGTGATTCGCACGTAGCGCAGTTTCTCGGTGGGAACCCACGGCATGACCTGGGCGCGGTCAGCCTCATGTATCTCCCCGGCGGTGGTGAGCACCCGCGCAGTGCCACGGATGACAACGCTCCAGCCTTCGGCCACCGTGTGATCGTCGGCCTCAAACAGCACCTGTTCGTTCATCACCGTGCCAAACAGCTTGGTGCCCTCGGCGGTACGGAAGAGAACCCCGTTGTCCTGGGTCGCGAAGTTGACCGGGAAAATCTCTATTCGGTCGCCCACACTGGTGACCAGCCGGCCCAGCGAGACGCTGGACAGCAGATCCCACGCCTCGCCGTCATCGAGCACGCGCACCGGGTCTTGTTCGATTGGCATGCGCCAGATGTTTGTCCGGATCACCACCGGAATACAAGGGCCGAACGACCCTTGCCGGCCCGTTCAGTCGATGAGACCGGCCAGTTCGGCCCGCATATTGTCCCGGGCCGTGGCCTCCCACTCACGTCGGGCGTACGCGGTACGGAAGACCCCCGGCCCGGCTAGGAGTGTGATCAATACCTGAGAACGCCCCTTGCGGAATGCTTCGGCGGGAACGTGGGCATACTCGGCCCGAATGGCCACCGTATTAGCTTGGTAATGATCGCTGGGCAACGCCAGTGCGGCCAGATCGGCATCGGAGAGCACCTCGCCGTTACGGTCCCCGGTCGCTGGATCGTGCGTGACTGTCATCCGCACCAACCGCGCTACCTCGGCGACCAACTCAGGCGCGACATTCAATCCTGACAATTCGTCCTCGGCCCGCCGGGCGCTGCGCTCCTCGTCGTCGGGCAGGCCCGCGTACACCGCGTCGTGGAACCACGCCGCCAGACGCACCGAGTCCGCATCATCGGCGTATGGCGCGAGTTCCTCGACGCGGTCCAGAATGTCACTCAGGTGCGTCATATCGTGGTAGCGCCGGTGCGGTTCAGACCAGGCGGCCAGCAATCCCCTGCCGACCTCGATCGCATCGGGATCGGCGGAATAGCGAGTGAGCAATGCCGCCCACGACTTCAACAAGTCACGCACATCACCATCGTCGCGCACAGGCGCACGTAAGCTTCCCGCGATGGCCGAAACTCCTGCGCCGACACCGCTGAGCCTGAAGACCCAGGTGGTGCGGTTCGTGATCACCGGCGGATTTTCTGCGGTCGTCGATTACGGGCTGTACGCGGCGTTGCACGCTTTCGGCATGCCACTGGATCCGGCCAAGGCCATCGGCTTCATCGCCGGCACCGCGACTGCCTACCTGATCAACCGCCGATGGACCTTCCAAGCGTCACCGAGTCGAACGCGATTCCTCGCCGTGATGGCGCTCTACGCCCTGACATTCTCGGTCCAGGTCGGGATCAACCACGTTTTTCTGCGGGTATTCGCCGATCAGCCGTGGCGAATGCCGGTCGCATTCGTCATCGCCCAGGGCACCGCCACCATCATCAACTTCATCGTGCAGAGAGCGTGGATCTTCCGACTCCACTGAGCTGACTCCTACGCGCGGTACCCTCGTCACGATGTCCGGAACGACTAATCTTCAGAGGCTGACCGGCTGGGGCCGCACCTCACCCAGCGTGGCCGAGGTTCTCCTCACCCCGGATCCCGAGGAGATCATCAAGGCTGTCGCCCGGGCGGCCACCGCGGCGGCTGAAGGTCGCCATCGCGGGGTGATCGCCCGCGGACTCGGCCGCTCATACGGAGATAACGCCCAGAACGGCGGTGGACTGGTCATCGACATGACCGGACTGGACCGGATTCACTCGATCGACGCGTCGACGCGACTGGCCGACATCGACGGCGGCGTCAGTCTCAATCAGCTGATGAGGGCGGCCCTGCCCGCCGGACTGTGGATCCCCGTGCTGCCGGGCACCCGGCAGGTGACGATCGGCGGCGCAATCGGCTGCGATATTCACGGCAAGAATCACCACAGCGCCGGCAGCTTCGGAAACCACGTCCGCTCAATGGACCTGCTGACGGCCGACGGTCAGGTACAGACCCTTACGCCCGACGGACCGACTTCGGAGTTGTTCTGGGCGACCGTGGGCGGTAACGGCCTGACCGGAATCATCCTGCGGGCGACTATCGAGATGACGCCGACAGAAACGGCGTACTTCATCGCCGACGGCGATGTCACCGCAAGCCTTGACGAGACGATCGCCCTACATAGCGACGGTAGCGAAGCGAACTACACCTACTCCAGTGCCTGGTTCGACGCCATCAGCGCGCCGCCGAAACTGGGCCGCGCAGCGGTCTCCCGCGGATCGCTGGCCCGCATCGATCAGTTGCCTGAGAAGCTGCAACGCAACCCGCTCAAGTTCGATGCGCCGCAGCTTTTTACGTTTCCGGACATCTTCCCGAACGGACTTGCCAACAAGTACACCTTCGGCCCCATCGGCGAACTGTGGTACCGCAAGTCGGGCACCTACCGCGGTAAGGTCCAGAATCTCACGCAGTTCTACCACCCGCTGGACATGTTCGGGGAGTGGAACCGGGCATACGGGCCGAGTGGATTCCTGCAGTATCAGTTCGTCGTCCCGATCGAGGCGGTCGAGGAGTTCAAGGCGATCATCGTCGACATCCAGCGCTCCGGTCACTACACGTTCCTCAACGTGTTCAAACTGTTCGGTCCGGGTAACTCCGCCCCTCTGAGCTTCCCCATCCCCGGCTGGAACGTCTGCGTCGACTTCCCGATCAAAGCCGGATTGGGTGAGTTCATCACCGAACTCGACCGGCGTGTGCTGAAGTTCGGCGGCCGGCTCTACACCGCGAAGGACTCCCGGACCACTGCCGAAACCTTCCACGCCATGTACCCGCGTATCGACGAATGGATCGCGGTGCGGCGCAAGGTGGATCCCAACGCGGTGTTCGCCTCGGACATGGCCCGACGCTTGGAGTTGTTGTAGATGGTTCTTGATGCCGTGGGTAATCCACAGAGCATTCTACTGCTGGGCGGCACGTCCGAAATCGGTCTGGCGATCTGCGAGCGCTACCTGCGTGACGCACCGGCGCGGATTATCCTGGCGGCGCTTCCCGATGATCCCGGCCGCGGGGATGCGGTCGAGCAGATGACACGGGCCGGAGCCAAGTCGGTGACGGTGGTCGACTTCGACGCACTCGACACCACGAGCCACCCGGCGGTGATCGACGAGTGCTTTTCCGCCGCTGACGTCGATGTGGCAATCGTCGCGTTCGGGTTGCTCGGCGACGCCGAAGACCTGTGGCAGAACCAACGCAAAGCGGTTCAGATCGCTGAGATCAATTACACTGCAGCTGTTTCAGTGGGCGTGTTGCTCGGAGGGAAGATGCGCCACCAAGGCTTCGGACGCATCATCGCAATGAGCTCCGCAGCCGGCGAACGGGTGCGGCGGTCGAACTTCGTCTACGGCTCCACCAAGGCCGGACTCGACGGCTTCTACCTCGGCCTCGGCGAGGCGCTCAAGGAGTACGGGGTGGGCGTCCTGGTGATCCGGCCCGGTCAGGTGCGCACCCGGATGAGCGCTCACGTCAAGGAAGCGCCGCTGACCGTCGACAAGGAGTACGTGGCCGAACTCGCTGTCACTGCCTCGGCTCGAGGCAAGGAACTGGTGTGGGCGCCGGGCGCTTTCCGTTACGTGATGATGGTGTTGCGGCATATCCCGCGGCCGATCTTCCGCAAGCTGCCGATCTGATTGGTATGCGCCAAGCCCTGACCACCGCCGCCCAGATGGCTGTCGCCGCCATCGTGGCAGTGCTCGTCTCGGGTGTGGCACTGGCGGCAATCGCACGGGTGGAGTGGCCGGCGTTCCCATCGTCAAACCAATTGCACGCGTTGACCACGGTCGGTCAGGTCGGCTGCCTCATCGGTCTTCTCGGTGTCGGGCTGCTGTGGCGGCGTGGCCGACGGTGGATTGCCCGGATCGGCGCGGCGGCGCTGCTGTCGGCGTTCGCAGTGGTGACCCTGGGGATGCCGCTGGGGGCAACCAAGCTGTACCTGTTCGGCATCTCCGTCGATCAGCAGTTTCGGACCGAGTACCTGACCCGACTCGCTGACAACAGCGCGCTACACGACATGACCTATGCCGGACTGCCACCCTTCTACCCGCCCGGCTGGTTTTGGATCGGCGGCCGGGTTGCATCCCTGACGTCCACCCCGGCCTGGGAAATGTACAAGCCGTGGGCCATCACCTCGATTGCGATCGCTGTGGCGGTGGCGTTCGTGCTGTGGTCGACGCTGATCAGGTTCGAGTACGCAGTGGCGGTGACCACGGCAACGGCTGCAGTCACTCTGGCCTACAACTCGACGGAGCCCTACAGCGCGATCATCACCGTGCTCATCCCACCCGTGCTGGTGCTGGCATGGTCTGGCCTGCGGGGAGGCCAGCGGCATGGCGGCTGGGCAGCCGTCATCGGCGTCGGGGTGTTCCTCGGCTTCACTGCCACCTTCTACACCCTGCTGCTGGGCTACACCGCATTCGCGCTCACGGTCATGGCGGTGCTGGCGGCGATCGCCCAGCGAAGTGTTGGTCCGCTGTTGCGATTGGTCACGATTGCGGTGATCGCGGCGTCGATCGCGGCGATCACCTGGCTGCCCTTCCTGTTACGTGCCGCCCGTGGACCGCTTGGCGACACCGGGACCGCACAGCACTACCTGCCGGGCGACGCCGCGGTGCTGACCTTTCCGATGCTGCAGTTCTCTCTTCTCGGAGCACTGTGCATGCTGGGTACCCTCTGGCTGGCCTGGCGCGGGTGGAGTTCCGCCGGGCTGGGGGCACCTCCCGCTTGCGGGGGAGAGCGAAGCGACCCGGGAGTCGGATCCATCCGTGCCGCCGCGATCGGGATCGGCGTGCTGGCGATCTACGCGTGGTCGCTTCTGTCGATGTTGACCACGCTGGCCGGTACCACCCTGCTGTCGTTCCGGTTGCAGCCCACCTTGACCGTGTTGCTCTCGGCGGCAGGTGTTTTCGGCTTTATTGAGATCGCGCTGGCGGCCGCGACCCGCATGAGCCGGCGGGTCATCCCGGTGGCGGTGGCGATCGGCGTAATCGGCGCCGTCGGCTTCAGCCAGGACATCCCCCATGTGCTGCGACCTGATCTCAACGTCGCCTATACCGATACCGATGGCGACGGCCAGCGCGGTGACCGCAGGCCCCCCGGCGCCGAGAAGTACTACTCGCAGATCGATGCGGCGATCCGCGAGGCAACAGGAAAGCCACGCGACGAGACGGTCGTGATGACCGCGGACTACAGCTTCCTGTCCTACTTCCCGTACTACGGGTTCCAGGGTCTGACATCGCACTACGCCAATCCGCTCGCACAGTTCGACAAACGGGCGGCCGCAATCGAGTCATGGGGCACGTTGCACAGTGCCGACGAGTTCGCGCGCGCTCTCGATTCGATGCCGTGGGAACCGCCGACGGTGTTCCTGATGCGTCGCGGCGGTGCGGCCGGTTCATCGAATACCTACACACTGCGGCTGGCCGAGGACGTCTATCCGAACCAGCCGAATGTGCGCCGATACACCGTCGATCTGGACGCTAAGCTCTTCGCGGAGCCGCACTTCCATGTCACGTCCATCGGCCCGTTCGTGTTGGCCATCCGAAACCGCCCGTGATGGTATCCAGCGCCCGTGTATCCGGCTCCGTGACATCCGGCCGAACGACGTACCGAACCGCCCGTCTGGTGGCCGTCATCGCCGGCCTACTGGGCACCGCACTGGCGATCCTGACGCCGTTTCTTCCGGTGCAGCAGACCACCGCACAGCTGAATTGGCCACAGAACGGAACACTTGAAAGCGTCACCGCCCCGTTGATCGGTTATGTGGCAACGGATTTGACCATCACCATGCCGTGCACGGCGGCCGCCAGTCTGGCCGGGGCGGCGAATGCAGATAAGACCGTCCTGCTATCCACGGTGCCGAAGCAGGCCCCCAAGGCCGTCGACCGAGGGCTGCTGATCCAGCGGGCCAACGGCGCTCTTGTCGTAGTCGTGCGTAACACACCGGTTGTGGTGGCCCCGATGAGCCAGGTACTCAGCCCGGCCTGCCAGAAGCTGACATTCACCGCCCACGCCGACAAGGTCAGCGCCGAGTTCGTCGGCCTCAGCAAGGGCCTCGACAGCGACGACCCGGGCGCACCGCTGCGCGGCGAGCGCGGTGGCTACGACTTCCGGCCGCAGATCGTCGGGGTCTTCACCGATCTCTCCGGACCGGCACCGCCCGGCCTGAACTTCTCGGCCACCATCGACACCCGCTACAGCAGCACTCCGACCACAGTGAAGATGGCCGCGATGGTGCTCGGCGTGCTACTCACCGTCGCAGCGTTGATCGCCCTGCATGTGTTGGACACCGCAGACGGAGCCCGCCACCGTCGGTTCCTGCCACGACGCTGGTGGTCGTTAGGCGGACTGGACGCCCTGGTGATCGCCGTGCTGGTCTGGTGGCACTTCGTCGGCGCCAACACCTCGGATGACGGCTACATCCTCACGATGGCGCGGGTGTCGGAAAACGCCGGCTATATGGCCAACTACTACCGCTGGTTCGGCACACCGGAGGCGCCGTTCGGTTGGTACTACGACCTGCTGGCGCTGTGGGCTCACGTGTCGACCACCAGCATCTGGATGTGCCTGCCCACTCTGCTGATGGCGCTTGCCTGCTGGTGGCTGATCAGCCGGGAGGTCATCCCCCGACTCGGACATGCCGTCAAGATCAGCCGGGTGGCTGCGTGGACCGCGGCAGGGATGTTTCTCGCTTTCTGGCTGCCGCTGAATAACGGCCTACGCCCCGAACCGATCATCGCCCTCGGCATCCTGGCCACCTGGTGCTCGGTGGAACGCGGGGTGGCCACCAGCCGACTGCTGCCGGTTGCGGTGGCCTGCATCATGGGGGCTCTGACCCTGTTCTCCGGGCCCACCGGGATCGCGTCGATCGGCGCACTGCTGGTGGCCATCGGACCCTTGCGCACAATCCTTCGGCGGCGCGCCCGGCAGTTCGGCCGGTTGCCCCTGCTGGCACCAATCCTCGCCGCGGCCACGGTGCCGATCATCCTGATCTTCCGTGACCAGACTTTCGCCGGGGAGGTCCAAGCCACTGCACTCAAGCGTGCAGTCGGGCCAAGTCTGAGCTGGTTCGACGAACACCTGCGCTACGAACGGTTGTTCATGGCCACCCCGGACGGGTCAATCGCCCGCCGGTTCGCGGTACTGGCACTGCTGGTTGCATTGATGGTGTCGGTCGCGATGACCCTGCGCCGCGGCCATATTCCGGGCACCGCGGCAGGACCAAGCCGACGGATCATCGGCATCACCACCATCTCGTTCCTGGCGATGATGTTCACCCCGACGAAGTGGACCCACCATTTCGGAGTCTTCGCCGGTCTGGCCGGCTCCCTCGGTGCGCTTGCCGCCATCGCCGTCACGCCGCACGTGTTGAGGTCGCGTCGCAACCGCGCGGTGTTCGCCGCGGTGGTGCTGTTCATCACGGCCCTGTCGTTCGCCAGCGTCAACGGCTGGTGGTACGTCTCCAGCTTCGGCGTCCCGTGGTCCAACCAGTTCCCCGCGTGGCACTTCGGCTTCACCACCGCGCTACTGGGCCTGACTGTGGTCGCCCTACTTGTGGCCGCATGGATTCACTTCGCCAATGCCGGCGACGACAACGCCACCCGATATCGATGGTCGGGCATCGCGGGCTCGCCATTGGCCGTCGCCTCGTGGGCGTTGGTGATTTTCGAGGTGACCTCGTTAACGCTGGGAATGGTCATTCAATACCCGGCTTGGTCGGTGGGCCGCTCCAATCTGGAGGCGCTTACCGGTAAGGGCTGCGGGCTCGCCGACGACGTGATGGTCGAACAGAATCCCAACGCCGGCATGCTGACCCCGGACGGTTCGGCGGTCAGCGAGGCACTGGGCTTGGTCACCGCAGAAGGCTTCTCCCCCAACGGTATTCCTGCCGATATCGCGGCAGATCCGGTCAAGGAGCCGCCCGGCGGTGGCAACTTCATCGACGCCGCCGACAAGAGCGTCACGGCCGGCGAACTGGGAACCGATGCCGGCGGCACCGCCGTGACCGGTGTGAACGGCTCGGACGCCCGCCTGCCCTATGGCCTGGATCCGGCCAGCACCCCGGTTCTAGGCAGTTGGCGAGCCGGCGTCCAGCAACCGGCGCTGCTGCGCTCGGCCTGGTACCGGCTGCCCCCGCGGGAGGCCGCGGGCAACGCATCCGCGCCCCTGCTCGTCGTGTCGGCCGCAGGTCGCTTCGACCAGAGCGAGGTTCAGATCCAGTGGGCCACCGCCGAGCAGGCGGCCGCCGGTAGGGCGGGCGGCACCGTGGGCTTCGCAGATATCGGCCCGACGCCGGCCTGGCGCAACCTCAGGGCACCGCTGGCCGCGATCCCGGCAGGGGCCACCGTGGTGAGGGTGGTCGCCAAGGACGACGACCTGGCGCCGCAGCACTGGATCGCCGTCACCCCGCCACGAATCCCGCGGCTGCGGACCCTGCAACAGGTGGTCGGATCCGACGATCCGGTGCTGCTGGACTGGCTGGTCGGCCTGGCCTTCCCCTGTCAACGGCCATTCGGGCACGCCAACGGCGTCGCCGAGGTGCCGCAGTGGCGGATTCTGCCCGACCGATTCGGCGCGGACGCCAATTCCCCGGTGATGGATAACATCGGCGGTGGTCCGTTGGGCATCAGCGAGCTGCTCTTCCGGGCGACCACGCTGCCCACCTACCTCAAGGACGACTGGTTCCGGGACTGGGGCGCACTGCAAAGCCTCGCCCCCTTCTATCCCGACGCCATCGGAGCCCGTCTGCAGCTTGGCACAGCGACCCGCAGTGGGCTGTGGAGTCCCGCGCCGCTGAGGCCCACCTAGATTCCGGCCCAATCGCGCCCGGCAGAGATTCCGGCGAAATCCGGCCTGCTGTTCGGTGTGCCCGCGGTCTCGTCGCCTACCATCGACCTTCGTGTCCAGCGACAAATTGAGATCCGTTCGCCTGGCCGCGATCCTGGCGGGTGTCCTGGGTTTTCTGCTGTGCGCCCTGACTCCACTGTTGCCCGTCCGGCAAACCACCGCCACCATCCTGTGGCCGCAGGGCGCGGGACCGGGTGGCCTGGTCGGCAACATCACCGCACCGCTGGTCTCCGGTGCACCAGAGGCGCTTGAGGTCTCGATCCCCTGCTCAGTAATCGCCACATTGCCACCGGCCGGCGGAGTGGTATTCGCCACCAATCCCCCCGATGGCATCGACGCCTCTCGTAACGGTCTCTTCATTCGCGCCAACACCGACTCGGTCTTCGTGGCGTTCCGCGACAAGGTCGCGGCAGTGGCGCCTCGGGCAAAGGTCACGTCCGGCTCCTGCAGCACGCTGCGGGCGTGGGCTAATCCCGGCGGGGTGGGTGCGGACTTCATCGGCATCCCCGGTGCGGCGGGCACGCTGGCCCCAGACAAGAAACCTCAGGTGACCGGGATCTTCACCGAGCTGAAAGTTCCCTCTCAACAGGGACTTTCGGCTCGGATCGATATCGACACGCGCTTTATCACCAGACCGACGGCCCTCAAGTTAGCGGTCATGATCGCCGGCATCGCGTGCGTGATCATCTCGATCATGGCGCTTGCGCTCCTTGATCGCCGTGACCGCGGGGGGTGGGTGGTGAATGCTCGCCGCCGTCTGCTGCAGCACTGGCCGGTCGATCTCGGCGTCATCGGCACACTGGTGCTCTGGCATGTCATCGGTGCTGTCTCATCCGACGACGGCTACAACCTCACCATCGCGCGCATCTCCGGAGAGGCCGGGTATGCAACGAACTACTACCGCTATTTCGGCACCACCGAAGCGCCGTTCGATTGGTACCAGTCGGTCCTCGCACAGCTGGCGTCGGTGAGTACCGCGGGGGTCTGGATGCGGTTGCCGGCCACCGCGGCGGCAATCGGGAGCTGGCTAATCCTCAGCCACCGGGTGTTGCCCCGTCTGGGCTCCGCGGTCGGCGGCCTGTCGCATAACCGGGTCGCCGTCGCCACTGGCGGAATGGTCTTCCTAGCCGCCTGGCTGCCGTTCAACAACGGTCTGCGCCCTGAGCCACTGATCGCCTTCGGCGTTCTGACGGTGTGGATGCTCGTGGAGCGCACCATTGCAACTCGGCAACTCGCTCCGACGGCAGCCGCGATCGTGGTCGCAGTCTTCTGCGTGACCTTGGCGCCGCAGGGACTGGTCGCGGTAGCACCGCTGCTGGTCGGTGCACGGGCCATCGGCCGGATCATCGGCGGACGCCGCGCACGCGACGGTGCACTGGCTCCGCTGGCAGCACTGGCGGCGGCGATGTCGGTGATCTTCGTCATCGTATTCCGCGACCAGACCCTGGCCACGGTTGCCGAGTCAGCCCGAATCAAATACGTTGTCGGCCCTACGATCTCGTGGTATCAAGACTTCCTGCGGTACTACTTCCTCACTGTCGAAGAGCATGTGGAGAGCTCGCTGACGAGACGCTTCGCGGTGTTGGTCATGCTGCTATGTCTATTCGCAATGCTGACGGTGCTGCTACGTCGTAGCGGTGTCGCCGGGTTGGCCCGCGGGCCACTGTGGCGGCTGATCGGCAGCACCGCACTGGGCTTGCTACTGCTCACCTTCACACCCACCAAGTGGGCAGTGCAGTTTGGTGCATTCGCCGGGTTGACGGCGGCGCTAGGTGCGGTGACCGCCTTCACCTTCGCCAGAGTAGGCCTGCACAGCCGACGCAATCTCGCGTTGTACATCACCGCACTTCTGTTCGTGGTGGCCTGGGCGACCTCTGGTATCAACGGTTGGTTCTACGTCGGCAACTACGGGGTGCCCTGGTACGACCGGGCACCGGTGCTGATGCATCAACCGGTGACATCGATGTTCCTGGCCATGGCCATTGTTAGTGGCCTGATCGCCGGGTGGTTGCACTTTCGTTTGGACTACGCCGGGCACACCGAGGTCAAAGACACCCGCCGCAACCGCATGCTGGCCTCCACTCCATTGCTGGTGCTCTCGCTCATCATGGTGCTACTGGCGGTCGGGTCGATGGCAAAAGGTTTCGCGCAGCGCTACCCGGCCTACACCACCGGAAAGGCGAACCTGGCGGCGCTGACTTCCGGGTTGTCGAAGACAAGTTGTGCCATGGCCGATGATGTCCTCGTCGAAGCCGACACCAATGCCGGCATGCTCCAACCCGCCCCGGGTCAGAAGTGGGCGCAGTACGGCCCGTTGGGTGGGGAGAGCCCAATCGGCTTCACACCCAATGGCATCAGTGACAATCTCGACCCGATCGCTCCATTCATCGCCAACCCCGGCACCGTCAACTCCGATGGATCACCGAACAAACCCAGCTTCGGGATCGCCTTCTCCGGCGGTACCGGGGGCGGTTACGGACCCGTGGGTGTGAATGGGTCGAAAGTGTTCCTGCCGTTCGGACTTGACCCGAGAACCACCCCGGTGATGGGTAGCTACAAGCAGGACACACTCGCTGCCAAGGTCACCTCGGCGTGGTACGACCTGCCGCCCCGATCGCCGAATCGCCCGTTGGTGACCGTCGCCGCCGCAGGCGCGATCTGGTATGACGACGACGAGGGCGAGTTCCACTACGGGCAGTCGCTGAAACTGCAATGGGGGATTCGAAACCCGGACGGCAGTTTCACCGCACTCGATAAGGTGCAACCGATCGACACCATCGAGCAGAAGGCCTGGCGCAACCTGCGTTTCCCGCTTGCCTGGGCGCCACCGGAGGCCAACGTGGCCCGAATCGTGGCCGACGATCCGAACCTCAGCACTGATCAGTGGTTCGGGTTCACTCCGCCGCGGGTGCCGCCCTTGCAGACCGCGCAGGAATTCCTGGGCACCCAGACGCCCCTTCTCATGGACATCGCCACCGCGGCGAACTTTCCTTGTCAGCGGCCGTTTTCGGAGCACTTGGGGGTGGCGGAACTGCCGCAGTACCGGATCCTGCCCAACCTCAAGCAGGTGGTGGTGTCGTCGAATATGTGGCAGTCGGCGCGGGCCGGCGGTCCGTTCCTGTTCATCCAGGCGTTGTTGACGACGGCGACGGTACCGACCTACCTGCGCGACGACTGGTATCGCGACTGGGGCGCACTGGAGCGCTACATCCGGGTCGTGCCCGCGGCGCAGTCACCCAATGCGGTGATCGACGAGGGTTCCAGACGAGTGTTCGGCTGGAGCCGCAACGGACCGATCAGGGCGCTGCCATGACGCAGACACTCGAAGTCGGCGCCCGCGATGCGGCCGACGACGTGAAGGTCATTCGCTGGGTGGCCACGATCGCCGGACTACTCGGGTTCGTGTTGTCGGTGCTGACCCCATTACTGCCGGTGGTGCAGACCACCGCGACTCTGAATTGGCCACAAAACGGACAACTCAGCAACGTCACCGCACCACTGATCTCGCAGGCGCCGGTATCGCTCACGGTCACGGTGCCGTGCGAGGTGATCCGATCGATGCCACCCAACGGTGGCCTGGTTCTTGGTCTGGCGCCACCGAAAGGCAAAGATGCGGCGCTGAATTCGCTCTTCGTCACAGCCACCACCGAGCGAGTGGATATCACCGACCGCAACGTGGTGATCGCCAGCGTGCCGCGAACCCAGGCGAGCGGATGTCAGCGCATTGAGATCAACTCGACCGACGCCGGGACCTTCGCCACCTTTGTCGGCCTGCCGCCCAGCATCGCCGCGCAGGATCAGGGCGAGGACTCCGCCCAGCGCGGCTACCGGGATCTTCGCAGCGGGTTCCCCGACCCCAATTTGCGTCCGGCGATCGTGGGGGTGTTCACCGACCTCACCGGCGCCGCACCGCCAGGGTTGAACCTCTCGGCCACCATCGACACCCGGTTCTCCACGAGACCAACGATAGTGAAGCTGGCCGCGATGCTGTTGGCCATGGCATCGACCGTGGTCGCGCTGGCGGCGCTGTGGCGGCTCGATCGCCTCGACGGCCGTCGGATGCGGAGGCTGATCCCGCAGCGATGGCGGACATTCACCGGCGTCGATGTGACCGTGGTGACCAGCTTCCTGGTCTGGCATGTGATGGGCGCCAACTCATCTGACGACGGCTACATCCTCGGCATGGCCCGGGTCGCCGACCATGCCGGCTACATGTCGAACTACTTCCGCTGGTTCGGCAGCCCTGAGGATCCGTTCGGCTGGTACTACAACGTGCTGGCGCTGATGACCCATGTCAGCGATGCGAGTATCTGGATCCGGTTACCGGACCTGGTATGTGCGCTGGTGTGCTGGCTGTTGCTGTCACGCGAGGTACTGCCCCGGCTGGGTCCGGCCGTGACGGGCAGCAGAGCCGCGTTGTGGGCAGCGGGTTTGGTGTTACTGGCCGCCTGGATGCCGTTCAACAACGGTCTGCGCCCGGAAGGCCAGATCGCCACCGGCGCACTGATCACCTATGTGCTGATCGAACGGGCGATCAGTTCCGGTCGGCTCACTCCGGCGGCGCTGGCCATCCTCACCGCTGCGTTCACCCTGGGTATCCAACCGACCGGGCTGATCGCCGTGGCAGCGCTGATCGCCGGCGGCCGACCCATTCTTCGAATCCTGGCGCGTCGCCGCGCGGTGGTGGGCACCTGGCCCCTGGTGGCCCCCCTGCTGGCCGCCGGAACGATAGTGCTGACTGTGGTGTTCGCCGATCAGACGCTTGCGACGGTGCTGGAGGCGACTCGGATCCGCACCGATATCGGCCCGAGCCAGGCGTGGTACACCGAGAATCTGCGCTACTACTATCTGATTCTGCCGACGGTCGATGGGTCATTGTCGCGCCGGTTCGGTTTTCTCATCACCGCATTGTCGCTGTTCGTGTCGATGTTTATCATGCTGCGCCGCAAGCGGATTCCCGGCGTTGCACGCGGGCCGGCCTGGCGCCTGATGGGTGTCATTTTCGCGACGATGTTTACCTTGATGTTCACTCCGACCAAGTGGGTTCACCACTTCGGCTTGTTCGCCGCCGTCGGCGCGGCGATGGCCGCCCTTGCGACCGTGCTGGTGTCACGGAATGTGCTGGGCTGGTCGCGCAACCGGATGACCGTGGTGACGGCGGTGCTGTTCGTGCTCGCTCTATGCTTCGCCACCACCAATGGTTGGTGGTACGTCTCCAGTTACGGAGTGCCGTTTAACAACGACATGCCGCGGTTCGCGGGAATCAGCGTCAGCGCAATGTTCTTCACGCTGTTCGTGATCTCAGCGCTCTACACCTTCTGGCTGCATTTCGCTGCCCGGAGTCGGGGCGAGGGCCGCGTGACCCGCACACTGACCGCTGCACCCATCCCGTTGGCTGCAGGCTTCATGGTTGTCGTGTTCATCGCATCCATGGCTGCGGGCGTGATACGTCAGTATCCGACCTACTCCAATGCGTCGGCGAACCTGCGGGCCCTGTCCGGGGGATGCGGGCTGGCCGACGATGTCCTGGTCGAGCCCGACGCCAACGCCGGATTCATGACCCCGCTACCCGGTGATTACGGACCGCTCGGCCCACTGGGCGGGGCTAAACCTGTCGGATTCACACCTAACGGTGTGCCGGAACATATCGTGGCCGAGGCGATTCGGGTCCTCGTTGCGACGCCCGGTATCGACTACGACTGGGAAGCTCCGGTCAAACTCGACAAACCGGGTATCGACGGCTCGACCGTGCCGCTGCCCTACGGACTGGACCCGAGCCGCGTTGCAGTGGCCGGAAGCTATGTCAGCACAGCTCAGCAGGAAAGCATGCTGACATCCGCGTGGTACCAATTGCCACCCGGCGACGCCGGCCACCCGATTGTCGTCGTCACCGCCGCCGGAACCATCGCCGGTAACAGTGTTCTCAATGGGCACACCGACGGTCAGACCGTTGAGCTGGAATATGGCAAAGCCGGTCCCGACGGCACGCTTGTGCCCGCCGGCCGCGTGCAGCCCTACGACCTGGGCCCGGCGCCGTCGTGGCGGAATCTTCGCTACCCGCGGTCGGAGATTCCCACCGATGCCACCGCGGTGCGGATCGTGGCCGAAGACCGCTCGCTGTCACTGGGCGACTGGATCGCAGTCACCCCGCCCAGGGTGCCGGAGCTACAGACCCTCCAGCAATACGTTGGCTCCACCCAACCGGTCCTGATGGATTGGGCTGTGGGGCTGGCCTTTCCGTGCCAGCAGCCGATGCTGCACGCCAACGGTGTCACCCAGGTGCCGAAGTTCCGGATCACGCCGGACTACACCGCCAAGAAACAGGACACCGACACCTGGGAGGACGGGCGCAACGGCGGCCTGCTCGGGGTAAGCGACGTGATGCTGCGCGCGCACGTCTTGGCGACCTACCTGTCCCATGACTGGGGCCGGGACTGGGGTTCACTGCGCAAGTTCGACACCATCATCGACGCCGAGCCCGCACAAATCGAGTTGGGAACCGCGACGCGCAGTGGTCTGTGGAAACCGGGTCGGATCAGGATCAAGGCCTAGCGGGCGAGGCCTACAGTCCAACCTCCGCAGGTACCGGTGCGGGCGCAACAGTGAGAATCGTCGCGCCGACGGTTGTTTCGTGGGAGTCGGTCGGTTCAATCGAGCCGAACTTCTTCGCATTGAGAATGATGATCGGGGTGATCAGTGGGTAGCCGGCGTCCTCGATAACCTTGCGATCGAAGGTCACCAGCGGGGTTCCGGCAGTGACCCGCTGCCCCTTGGCGACATGCACATCAAAGCCGGAACCCTTGAGTTTGACCGTATCGATACCGATGTGGATCAGCACCTCGACACCGCTGTCGAGAAGCAGTCCGAAGGCATGACCGGTCGGCTGGGCGGCGACGACGACGCCCGAACCCGGGGCGTAGGCGGTGTCCCCGGAGGGGATCACGGCGATACCCGGGCCCAGAATGCCTTTACTGAACACCGGATCGGGCACATCGCTGAGAGCAACGACCGTGCCCGCCAGAGGCGACTGGATCTCGGTGGTGAGGCCCGCATCGCCGGCGGCCTTGGTCGCCGCGGCGGCGATCAGAGTGCCGGTGCTGGCCGCAGACATCGGCCCCTCCAGGTCGGCGACTGATACCCCGGCCGCAGCCGCTGCCGCAGCCTCCTCCGGCGATCGATAACCAGACAAGATCACCAGGATCATCGCGGTGAAGAACGCCGCGAGCACCGCGGTCGCATACAGCGCCATGCTGTTGAACGCCGGGATTGTCAACAGCGAGGTGAATACGAAGGCACTCGTCTTGACGCCGCCACCGAGGCCGATGATGAGGCCGCCCACAAGGCAGCCGACCAGCATTCGTGGATAGATCCGCTTGAAGCGCAAATGGATTCCATATAGCGACGGCTCCGAGATACCACCCAGTAGACCTGCCGCAAGTGCGCCGATCGCAGTCTGTCGCATCGCCTTGTCGCGCTCCTTCCAGGCCAGGAAGAGCACGCCTGCGGTGGCGCCGAAGCAGGCGAAGTTCCACGCTCCCATCGGACCCTGGATGTAGTCGTAACCCAGGGTCTGGATGTTGAGCAGCATGATCGCGTTGATCGGCCAGTGCAGGCCCAGCGGCACCATGAACGGGTAGGCCAGTGGGATAAGGATGGCGAAGATGAGCGGAGAGAAGTCATTGATGGACTTCAGAATGTTAGCCAGGCCAGCCCCGGTGTACACGCCGATCGGACCGATCACGAAGGCCGTCAGCGGAATCATGATCAGCATCGAGAGAAACGGCACGAAGATCAGCTGAACGTTCTCGGGGATGATCCTCTTCAGGAACTTGTAGAGCGGTCCGAGAACGGCGGCCATCAGCAACGGCGGGAACACCTGCGAGCTGTAGTTGAAAATCGTCAATGGCAACCCGAAGATCTGCACCACGTCGACGGTCGAACCGAAGACATTCTGAGGCGAAGCAACGTCTTTGAGCGCGGCGAACCCCGGCAGCATCACCACCGCCATGATGGCGAAGCCGACCCACGGGTCGGCATTGAGTTTCTTCGATGCGTTGTACGCGACCATCAGGGGCAGGAATACGAAGACGCTCTGCCAGCAGAGGTTGACGAACTGCCAGGACGGGGATAACTCGGTGCGCGGGTCTGCCCAGTTCGGAATGACCTTCAGCGTGCTCATCAGCGCCATGAACGTGATGAACAGCGAGGCACCCAATAGCGCACCGAGAATAGGGCGGAACGAGTCGGACAGGAACTCGAAGAATCCGTCGAGCCACGCGAACTTACCGCGCGGTCCCTTGGCGCGGGCGGCCGCCTTGATGGCGTCGGCATCGTCGCTGCCAGCACCGGCAACCATCCCGGGCAGTGCCTTGATCTGGTTGTAGATGGTCTGCACGCCTCCGCCGATCACCACCTGGTAGCGGTTACCGGCCTGGGGAACGGCGCCCATGACGCCGGACACGGACTCCAGAGCGGACTGCTCGACCCCCGAGGCGTCGTGCAGCGTGAACCGCAATCGGGTGGCACAGTGCGAGAGGCTCGCAATGTTCGCCGGACCGCCGAGTTTGTTGACGATCTCGGCAGCTGTATTCGAAGACATCAGGTCCCAGTCCTCCCGCGAAGCGACTCGAGCCCGGCGGGTCGAGGTGAAGCGATGGTATCGGCGTTGGGACCAGCAGCGGATCGAATTCGTGCGGCAACGCCCAGATTCCCCGGGCCGGTCCGGATTGCGGGTTGTAAACGGTGCTGCGGAGTTCTGGAATAACCCACCAGAGTTGTTTACCCGTTCGCTATCATCCGTCGTGGAACGGAAGCGGTCGGCTACGGGAACCTCGAGGGGAGCGAAACGTTGAGAGGCTCATTGGTTGGTTTGGCGGCCGCGGTTCTGGGCGCGGCGACGACGATATCGATTTCATCGGCGTTCTTCCTGCCGCAAGCAACCGCCGACACCGGGTGTGCGACAGGACAAACTGGATATGTCGATGTGTGCGATACGCCCAACACGCAAATCTTCGGATCCCCGTCTGGCAACATCTACTGCGCGATCACCAACGGCTTGGACAACGGCTCAACCGCAGCTGCCTGGACCACCTATTGCAAATCCAATACGCCGCCGCAAACCGTATCCATGGATTCTCAGGGCCTTCTCACCGTTTGTAGTGACGTGTCATGTATGGGGAATCCGATGGCTGACGGTATCGAACCGGAACTTCCCTACGGCGAATCCAAATTGTTCGGACCGTTCATCTGCGTGTCGGAAACCGACGGAATGAACTGCACCGTCGATGCCTCGGGACGTGGCTTCACCATCTCCAAATCCGGTATCGACCCCGTCGGCTGACCACGGCATAGTATCTAGGGTGTAGGCGACGGCTGCGCTGCGCTCGGGCGTAAGCGCTCCGGCTGTACCGACCACACAGTCTCCTGGTTTTGGGAGTCCACCCGCGCGCAATAGGCGGCAGCCCCGGACTCGTCGACCGCGGCCGCGCCGAGCACCGCACATTCGGCGCCGATGACCACTACGGGCAGATCCATCCGGGCAGATACCGCCGGCGGTGGTGGCGTGGTGGGCCGTGCTGGACTCGAGGATCCCCCGCCGGAATCTTCCTGGGTGGGCACGTGAGTGCGGACCACGGCGACCGCTGCTCCGACAACACCGGCGACGAGCACGGCACCCGCCGCCGCGACCAGCAGGCGCTTCCTGCCTGGGACAGCCTCGGGTTTGCGATGCCGGGCCATGACGCCGCCTGCCGATCCGAGCGCACCCTGCATCGCCATGGCGAAATCCCGACACCGGTCGAAACGGTTCGCCGGGTCCTTGGCCAGTGCCCTGGCGAAGACGGGGCCGAGCCGGACGAGATCCGGGTGCCCGGCGCCGATGGGAGGCGGCTTTGTGTCGAGGTGATGGCTGATCACGATGGCCGGATTGCTATTCGCGAACGGCGCTGCTCCGGTGAGCAGGTGGTAGGCGGTGGCCGCTAACGAGTACTGGTCGGCGTGACCGTCGATCTGTTCGCCCTTGAGTTGTTCGGGTGCCGCGTAGTTCACCGTACCGACCGTCATGTCGGCACCCGTCAAATCACTGGACTGACCAATCCAGCGGGCAACTCCAAAGTCCACCAACATAATTCGATCATCACCGGAATCAGGAAGACCAAGCAGGATGTTCGCCGGCTTGATATCGCGATGCAGCAGCCCGCGACTGTGGGCGTAGTCCAACGCGTCAGCGACAGCGGTGACGATGCGCACCACTTCGGCAGGTGGAATACCTTTCGGATACTTCTCGGTCAGCAGCCGGGAGGCATCGGTGCCGTCCACGAACTCCATGGCGATCCACAACTGGCCGCCGCAGTCACCGCGGTCGTAGATCGTGACGATATTCGGGTGGCGCAACGTCGCCACCATCTCGGCTTCCTGGTTGAAGCGCTGTCGGTACTCGGCATCGTCACTGACCGAAGTTCCGAGCACCTTGAGGGCGTCCTGGCGGGGCAGTCGAGGGTGCTGGGCCAGGTAGACCTCACCCATGCCGCCGGCGCCGAGGACGCGCCCGATGGTGTAGCCGGCAAAAGTCTGGCCGTCCGCTAACGGCATCTGCGCAGCTTAAGCTTCCGGCCACTCACCCTGGGACATTGGCCTTCAGCGTGGCCAACGCCCCGATGCTCAACCGGGCGAGTTCGTCCAACTCATCGGGACCCAGAGCCGCAGTCATGATCTCGGCCATCCGGCGGTTGGTGGCCGTCTCGACCTCGGCGTAGCGGTCCTTCTTGCCGACACCGTCGGCGAACGGCTCGGGCCAGCCGAACATCTGGGTGTACTCCTTGCCGCCGTGGAGCATGTGCGCTTCGACCGGGGTGACACCGGAAACAGTCAGCGCGCCGAAATGAACACCCGCCCGCAACTCGCGCAGGATGAACATCACCTGCAGGGCACGCGCGGGGGCATCGGCGGCCAACGGCATGATGCGCCATCCGGCGTACAGCGGCAGTCCGCCGTCCGGTGTCGCGGCGATGACCTTCTCCCCCAGCGCGGCGATGCGGTCGAGACCCTCGGCACCGGCGAGATACCTGCGGCCGAACCCGGCGATCTGGTTCCAGTACACCTCGGCGGCACCTTTCGCGCCGCGCACCGCAACTCCTTCGTCCCAGCACGCGCCGGTGAAGGTGGGTTCGAAGACGGTGAACACCGAACTCACCGCGGTGCCGGTGGCATCTCCCAGCACGCCACCGCGGCCGGCGACATAGCCGGCAAGCGGGTTGGCATAACCGGCGGCGACGCTCTCGCCGAATGTTTCCGGGTGCAGCATGAAGACGCTCAGAGCCTCCCCCATGGCCGCGCCGGCATCACGGACGGATTGGTCTACTTCGGCATGGCTCATGGCACCGTTCCTCACGCTTCGATGTTTACCTGGGTGTGACGCTACTCAGTCACCGGCGCGACGGTGACCGGGATGCCGTTGAGTGCCCCGTTACCGGATGGCTCGTCGAGAAAGGTGGGCGGTGACAGGATGTTGGTGTTCACTCCGGGTGAGCCGTTGGCGACCGTCATCCGGGTGCCCGACTTGCCGTGGCCCCAGCCGTGTGGCATCGACACCACCCCGGGCATGATCGCCTCGGTGAGTTCCACCGGGACTTCGATCTGACCCGCCACCGAGACGACCCTGACAGTGTCCCCCGCCACCACTCCGCGCTTGGTCGCATCATCGGGATGCATGAGCAAAGTGCAGCGGTCACGACCCTTCATCAGGGCCGAAACATTATGCAGCCATGAGTTATTCGACCGCAGGTGCCGACGACTCACCAAGACGAGATCTTCAGGCTCGCGGTCCAGCCGGTGAGCCAGCCGAGGCAGGTCGTCGAGTAGGTACTGCGGAGCCAGCCGGATCTTCTTGTCGGTGGTGCCGAGGTTGCCCGGTATCTGAGGGATCATCGGCCCGAAATTGATTCCGTTGGGCTGCTCTTTAAGTTTGGCCAGCGTCAGCCCGCCCGGAACCTCGCCGTAGCGGTCGCCGAACGGGCCGGTACGCAGGGTCAGATCCAGGATGCGTTCCGGGCCGCCGCGACTATAGTGGCTGCGGATCTGGGCCCCGTCCAAACCCTGGGTGAAACACAGGTAGTCGAAGAACCCGTCGTCGATCGCGGCCACATCCACGTCCTCGGCCGCAGTGCCCGCGCATAACCCGGTCAGCCGGATCAAGATCTCCCACTCCTCGGGACGGTCGGGATCGTCGGGGAAGAAGACCGGCGCGGAGTAGTTGGCGATCGAATTGATCGCGAATGCCAGGATCAGGTCGTCGTGATGTGGCGTCTCCAGTGGCGAGGGCCCCGGCAGGATCACGTCGGCGTGCCGGGTGGTCTCGTTGAGCCACAGGTCCACTGCGATCATCGCGTCGAGTTGCGGCAGAACGTCGTCGAGGCGATGACCACCCGGGGTGGACAGCACCGGGTTTCCCGCCACGGTGATCAACGCCTTGATCTGACCCTCACCCGGGGTGGCGATCTCCTCCACCAGACAGGACACCGGTACCTGACCCAGGACCTCCTTGGCGCCACGTACCCGGCTGTGCCACCGGCCGAACTCCGGCAGACCACCCTCCAGTCCCGGCTGCGGTTGGGAGGTGACGGTCCAGGCCGCCGGGCGCGGGAACATCGCACCGCCCGGTGTGTCGAGATGACCGGTGAGGATGTTCACCACGTCGACCAGCCAGCTGGCCAGGCTGCCGAATTCCTGGTTACACAAGCCGATTCGGCCGTAGACGACGGCCTTCTCGGTACCCGCAAGTTGGCGGGCCAGCTCCCGGATTCGCTCGGCGCTGATGCCGGTGACCGACGCAACCCGTTCCGGTGACCAGTCCCGGGTCACCTCACGCAGCGTCTCGATGCCGTCAATGTGCTCACCGAGACGCCCGACGGTGGCGAGGTTCTCCTCGAACAGCGTGTGCACCATCGCAAGCAGTAGTGCGGCGTCGGTGCCGGGGGTGATGGGCAGCCATTCGTCGGCCTTGGCTGCGGTGGCGGTCCGGACCGGGTCGATGACGATCACGGTGCCGATGCGACCAAGGATGCCCATCACATCGGGGGCTGCGAGCAGCGAGCCCTGCGAGGCCGCCGGATTGGCGCCCATCACCACCAACAGATCGGTGCGTTCGATATCCGGCACCGGGAAGCCCCACCAGTTGCCGAACATCAGATGCGACGAGAGGTTCTTCGGCCATTGGTCGACGGTGCCGGGGGAATAACTGACCGGGATGCCCGACATCCCGAGCAGAACACCGGTGTAGCGACCGAGCGAGAACGAGTGCGCCAACGGGTTCCCGACATAGCAGGTGACCGCACCGATACCGTATTCGGCGATCACCGGCGCCAGCAGTTCGGTGCACCGCTGGAATGCGGCGTCCCAACTGACCTCCTGCCACTGCCCGTCCACCTTGATCATCGGCGTGCGGATCCGGTCCGGGTCTTCGTGGATGGCGCCCAACGACGCACCCTTGGGGCACAGGTGCCCACGGCTCCAGGTGTCGTCGGGGTTACCGCGGATTCCGGCGATCCGGCCATCAGCGACCTCAATCGCCAAGCCGCACATGGCCTCACACAACGGACAGGTATAGAGGTGGCGGCCATCCTGACCGGTGGCGGCCGGCCGCGCATGCTCGGTGGTCACCGGCTCACGGTAGATCGCCGGGATTGCGCCCGCCGCGGTTCGGATAAACCTCGGACGCCAATCCTCGGTCCGGTCTAGTCCAGTGGGACGCCCAACGTGGTGAGCGTCATCGCCAGTGCGTCGTACTGGCCCACCAGCGTCACGAATTCAATCAACTGACGGCGATCCAGGTACCCGCTGAGTAGCTGCCAGCTCTGATCCGACAACGTGCGGTTCGCGACGAGTTCATCGACCCCGGTCAGTAGCGCCCGCATGCGTTCGGAGAACCCGTCTGCGTTCGGCCAGGCAAAAACTTCGGCCTGGGTGGTCTCATCGACTCCGCGCCGAAGGGCCAGCCTGCGATGCTGCTGAAGTTCGTACGCGCAGCCGCGCAGGTGCCCAACCCGCAATATGACGGCCTCGGTGTCGTACTTGGGCAGTCGGCCTCGGTACAACAGCACACCGCTGAACGGTATCCACGACCAGAACAGCCGCTTGTGCTGAGCCAGTGCAGTGAACAGATGGAATTCGGGCACGCCCCAGACGCGAGCGGTCAGCTTGCAGAACAACCACCCGAAAAGGCCTAGTTCGCGTCGGGTGCCCGACGGGATGCGCGGCGACGCGACAGCGGGCAGTGGGGCCGGTAATTCCGGGTCGGGATGAGTGGTCACCGCAATATCCTCGCTCGGCCAGTAAGCCGTCGCCGGGCTTCGTTCTCCTCAGAGAGCTTCGTGATCCTTGATGGTACGGCTGAATCGGACGTTCGCACTTTCCCGAGGGGCGCATAAGCCACCCGGGCTGTACGAACGCTGCACCGGCGGTGGCTCCGCAGGATGATCGAGCGAGACGCTGACGTCCGAAGCCTGACCTCAGCCGCCCAGCAACCGCCCGGAGATAGCGACCACCAGCCGCTTCGGCAACACCCGGTTCAGCCCACGCGCAACGAATGCATTGGCAATGCCGTCGACGAAGCTGGGTTTGCGGCCCGACAGTGCACGAATCGTATGGGCGACTACCTGCTCCGGCGTGCGGGTAAAGGCCTTCGCAGCCACGCCCGACGCGGCCACGGCCGCGCCCTCACCGGCCAGTTCGAAGAACGGGGTGTCGGTCAGTCCGGGGCACACCGCGAGGACCCGGATTCCGTTCTTGCGCTCCTCGGCCCAGACTGCCTCGGTGAAGGACAGCACGAAGGCCTTCGTCGCACCGTAAACGGCCATTTTCGGCAACGGCTGGAATGCCGCGGTGGAGGCGATGTTGATGATCGCCCCCGCCCCCCTGGCCCGCATCTGCGGCAGGTAGCGCGCGGTCGTGCCGACCAGTGTCAGGCAATTGAGCCGGACCTCTTCCTCAAGGCGTTGTGGGTCGGCGTCGGCGACGTCGTTGTGTGTTCCGAAGCCGGCATTGTTGACCAACACGTCGACCTCGAGGCCCAGCCTGTTCGTCTGCTGCCACAGGTCATCGGCAGCGGTGGGTGCCGAGAGGTCCATACGGACGACGGTGACCTCCACGCCGTGCGCTTCCCGCAGCTGCGCGGCGAGCTGGTCGAGCTTGTCGGCACTGCGCGCGACCACAATGAGGTCGTGGCCCCGCGCGGCGAATTGCCTGGCGAACTCGGCGCCGATGCCGGTCGAAGCACCGGTGATCAGGGTCGCCATTCGCCGAGATTCATCCACGAGCGATATCGTAGAGGCCCGTCGCGAGCCAGGTATCATTGCAGATGTGCAGCATCCGCAGCGAGTCAGCGGATTCGATGCCAGCTTCCTCTCCCTCGAAACCGCAACGCAGCCAATGCAAGTGTTTTCGGTATTGGAGTTGGATACGACGACGATTCCCGGCGGCTACCGATTTGAGCGTCTGCGGGACGCGCTCGCGGAGCGGATCCGGGCGGTCCCGGAGTTCCGGGAGAAGCTCTCGGCCCGCCCGCTGACCATCGGCCATCCGGTATGGGTCCGGGACGACGAGTTCGATATCGACCGGCATCTGCACCGAATCACCGTGCCCGCTCCCGGCACCCGGACGGAGCTGACCGAGGTCTGCGGCCGGCTAGCCGGGTTGCCGTTGGATCGCGGCCGGCCACTGTGGGAGATGTGGGTCATCGAAGGACTTGATGAGTCTCTCGGGACCGGGCGGCTGGCCGTACTGCTCAAGGTTCACCACGCCGCGGCGGACGGTGTGACCTATGCAAACCTGGTGTCGCGACTGTTTGGTTCCGAACCCGTACCGCCGCCGTCGGCCACGGTCGAGGCGCCGGCGTCGATCGGCCCACTGCGGGAGGCAATCGACGGTCTGGCCCGATTCGCGAACCGGCCGGTTTACCTGGTGGCCCGGGTACTGCCTGCGGCCGCGCGCGCCGTCGTCGATGCCATCCGACGGGCATCCGCCGGCCGCGCCATGGCAGCCCCGTTCACGGCCCCACGCACGGTACTGAACGCCAAGTTCAACGCCCAGCGCTGTGTCGCGTTCGCCCGACTCGATCTGAATGAGGTCAAAAGGGTCAAGGACCATTACGGGGTCAAGGTGAACGACGTGGTGATGACCCTGGTGGGCGGGGTGATGCGCCAGTTCCTGCTCGACCGCGGCGAGTTGCCCACGTCCTCCCTGGTGGCTCTGGAGCCGGTATCGGTGCACGGGATGTCTGATCGCACCGCGCGCAATCAGGTCTCCGGCATGCTCGTCGCGTTGCAGACCCAGATCGCAGATCCGGTGGCCCGCCTCAGAGCCGTTGCGACGGCGAACGCATACGCCAAGGAACAGGTTGCAGCGATCAACCCCATGCTGCTGCAGGACTTGGGCGAGGTCGTCGGGTCGGTTCTGCTCGGCATGGCGAAACGGGTTTACGCCCGCCTGACCCAGTTCCGCCCGAATTACAACGTCATCCTGTCCAACGTGCCAGGCCCGGATCCGGCCCACTACTTTCTGGGCGCCAGGGTCTCGGCGATGTACCCGTTCGGGCCGGTGCTGCTCGGTGCGGGCATCAACTTCACGTTGTGGTCGGTGAACGGCATACTGCACATCGGGCTGATCTCCACGCCGGATGTGATACCCGCACTGTCGGAGCTGGCCGACGGTCTGGCGACGGGCCTGGAGGAACTGCTCACCGTGATCGGTGACGCCGGAACAGCTTCCGCCGCGGTGTAGCGGAATTCCGCTAGTCGGTCACCTGCTCGTATCGGGACGGCACGCCGGCCAGGATCTTGTGGATCTCGGCGACATACCGTTCGGGTTCGGGTCCGTGGCTGTGATAGGTGACCATCAGACGACCACCAAACGTACCGACCGAATACATGTCGACTCCCGCCGATGTCGACGCGAACAGCAAATCGAGCGCGTACTTCTCGACCACCAGATCGGGCGGAGTTCGCAGGGGGGGCAGTTTCCCGCCGTCCGTGGCCATGACGACGTCGGGCAGTCCGGGCGGGTTTCCATGGTATTCCAGGCCGAAGTGCAGAAACGACTGTTGGATCACGCCTTGTGCCAGATCAGCGCGGAACGCCTCGACGATGTCGCGGGCCAAGTCCAAGATGTCGGTGCCCGAATGGATCTCGGCCAGGTACATCGCTACCCCCACCGGGTTGGTGGCCTCGGTAGCACCGACCGGCGGGGTTAGGCGGAAGCGCAGATCGACCGGGTAGATGTAGGGGACCGGAAGGTGTGGGGTCTGGCGAATCTTCCACTCGGCCAGCAGGATCGAAGCGGCGGTCAGGGCGTTGAGACTGACCCGTCGATCGGCACAGATGCCGGCCAGGGCTTGGGTTTCCTGTTGGGAGAGTCGACAGCAGGCCGACGGCACCAGAACCGACTGGGCGCCAACCCGTCCGGCGTTCCGCCTGGAGGGAGGCAGCTCGTAGGCGAACATCGCCGGCAGGAAGCGCTCCAGGCCAAACCGCTGAAGTTTGACGATGCCACGCTCGGCAAGTACTGCCTCCAACGACTCCGGAACGGGCTCAGTCTTGACCGGCCCGACGCCGGTGCCGGCGACGATGTCGGTGTACCAGCCGAAAAGTTTATCCAGCAGCGCAAACGCGTGGTGAGCGTCGGACAGCGCATGGTTTGCGAAAAGGGTGAGTTCGGACTGCTCCTCGCCTGTTCTGAGTCGCAGGTTGACCAGTGCCTCGGACTGCGTCGGCAGCCGCCCGGTGGACGTGTCGTCGATCTTCTCGAGCCACATTCCTTCATGCTCGTATTCGTCGACCACAACCTGGTGCCTGCCGTCGGCGCTCCGCTCGAGGTGACCGGCATGGACGGGGTGTACTTGCAACAGCGTCTCGAAAGCATCCGCCATCGCGCCCACGTCCACCGGACCACGCAGAGTGACGGTGAGACTGACGAAGCTCCCGGATTTCGCGTAGAACTCCTCACTGGGCGACAGGTAGCGGATCGGCGTTGAGCCAAACACTGTGGTCAACCTTCCCTTCGACGAATGGTCACTGCACGACGGCTATCGGCTCGTACTGGCCCGGCGGTATCCCACTGTCAGCGGCAGCAGACAGACCGCGAAGATCGCCGCACACCAGATCAGTGTGCTGATCATCGGCGACAGCACCGGTCCACCCACCGACAGTCCGCGCATCGCATCCACGGCCGGGGACATCGGCTGGTACCGGACCACCGGCTGGACCCAGTCCGGGTACCGGTCCACCGGCACGAAGCCGGTGCAGAACGTGGAACCCAGGATGATCACCGGCTGCATCGCCTCCACCATCACAGTCTTGGGCCAGTACAGCGCGACCGTGGTGGCAAGCGCCGCGAACGCGATACCGAACAGCACCGGGATGGCCACCCACAACAGTGCAGCCGCCACCCCGGCGTGGAACCGAAATCCGAGGATGAAGCCGGTCGCCAGGATGATCAGCGTCGTGAAGAACAGCCGTGCGGTCTCCGCACCCAGACGGGCCAGCAGTCCCGCGGCTCGATGGATGGGCAGTGACCACATCCTGGCCAGGAACCCGTCGAGCCGCTCGGTATTGATTCCGACCATCCCAGTCGTCGAGCCCGACATCGTCGCCAACAGTGCCACCAGTGGCACGCTTCGGTACAGCGCGTTCTCGCCGGTGATCGCCGTGATCGAGTCGCCGAAGACGACCTTGAGGGTGAGCAGGAAGGCCACCGGTAACAACACCGCGTGGACCAGGGTCATGGGCGTGCGGGCCGACCTGACCAACAGCCGCCGGGTGAGCACCCCGGTCTGCGCCAGCAGACTGCCCTGAACGGCCGAGGTCGTCCCGACGGCCGCACCATCCAGAACCGTCATCAGGTTCTCCGCCGATACACCACGACCGCCCACGGCAATGTCACTGCCATGATGCCGAACACCCAGCCCAGCGCGGGCCCGATCACCGACCAGGTGACCGGCGGGACGCCGTCACCCGAGTCGCCGGCCAGCGCCTGCAGCGCGTACACCAGCCGGGAGATTGGCTGATTGTCGACCACAGGCTGGATCCACTCCGGAAACCGTTGCAGGGGCTGGATTCCCACCGACAGGAACCCGAAGATGAGCTGCGGCAACAGCAGCCACTGAGCGGTCGCCGCGGGGTCGCGTGACTTCGTGCCGAGGGTGTCGCCCAGCAGTGCCAGCGCCAGGCCGGTGAGCAAGGTCAGCAGAAAGAAGCCCAGCGCGAACAGCGGGCCGCGGTGAAACCGGAAGCCGATGACGTATCCGGACGCCAGTGCCACCACGAGACCGATCACACAGCGGTAGACGCTGGCGGTGATTCGGGCCGTCAACGGCGTCAGCGACGCAATCGGCAACGACTGAAAGCGGCGGTTGATCCCCTGAACGGAATCGGTCGCGGCCCGGAAAGCGGTCGAGATCGACGCAAAGGCGATGGCCTGCAACACGATCAGTGGCAACAGGTACTGCGCGTAGCTGCTCATCTTCAGGTCAGGGCCGTCCATCAGCCGATTCAACGGGATGTAAAGGCTCGCCGTCGCAGCCACCGACACGACCACGCCCACCGCCACCTCGCCGTTGCGCAGGGAAGGCGTAACCAGCCGGGAAGTCAGCACCCACCACTGCTGCAGACTCGACGGGACCGGTCGCGCTGTCGTCAGTGCCGTCACGACAGGACCTCACTGGATGTATGTTCTCCGTCGCGGTCACCGACTGGAGATCCGGTCAGCGACAGGAACACGTCATCGAGAGAGGGACGGCGCAACGCGATATCGGCCAGCTCGATGTTCGCGGCGCTCAACCGCGCCAGCGCGGCACTCAACGTGCGCGGCCCCTCGGGGGCGGGGAGACTCACGCGGTCCGACTCCGGAGTCAGAGCGGCCCGGCTGAACTCCGGGAGCAGCGGTCCTAACGCGTCGGCCACGGCGTGGACGTCAGCGGGATCGCGCGGCACGATCTCGCAGAAGGTGCCGCCGGTGCGTTCCTTGAGTTCGTCGGCGGTTCCCTGGGCGACGATGCTGCCGTGGTCGATCACGATAATCCGGTCGCTGAGCGCGTCGGCCTCCTCAAGGTACTGGGTCGTCAACAGCGTGGCGATCCCGGCGGCCTTGAAGGTGGTGACCAACTCCCAGATCGCTTGCCGGCTGCGCGGATCCAACCCGGTGGTCGGCTCGTCCAGGAACACCACCTCGGGGCGAACCACCAACCCGCAGGCAATGTCCACCCGACGGCGCATACCGCCCGAGTAGGTGCCGACCCGCCGTCCGGCGGCATGTTCGAGATCGAACTCCCGCAGCAGATCGCGGGCGCGGGCGCAGGCGTCGGGCTTGCCGAGTCCCTGTAACCGACCAAACATCACCAGGTTCTCGTACCCGGTCAGCATCTCGTCGAGCGCCACATGCTGACCGGTCAGCATGATCGAGCGACGCACCATCGCCGGGTCGGTGACGACGTCATAGCCGGCCACGCGGGCGCGGCCCCGGTCCGGTTTGGTCAACGTCGACAGGATCTCCACGGTTGTCGTCTTACCGGCGCCGTTGGGGCCGAGCAGTGCGACGACTTCGCCGCGGCCGACACTGAAGGAAATGTTCCGCAATGCATCCACTGACCCGAACGATTTGCCGATGCCCTCGACATCAACGCCCTTGCCAGACTCTGCCATGGCTTTGACTACCTATTTGCCATCGTCGAAAACGGCTGCCGACAGGTCAATCAGGGCGAGCGCCTCGTCCTCGTCGTCGCCGTCGTCGCTGTTCCCACCACCCGCAATCGCTTCGTCGATCAGCGTCATCAGGGTGGCCGGGAAGTGCTCCGCGAGGTCCGCGACGGTTTCGGCAGGCACTGACCGGCTGTCGTACCACCAGTCCACGTGCAGCACGCCGCCGTGCCGATAGGCCCGCAGTTCCAGCGGATGGCCAAGGCCGGGCAGGGTCTGGCGAACCGTCAGTTCGGAATCGCTGTCGAACTGCACGGGCCCGTCGCCCTGCTGCCACTCCGGGATCATGCCGAGGTAGCTCAGGTAGATATCCGAGTCGCCTGCGGCCGCCAGCACCGCGGCGGTCGGGGCGTGCAGATAACGCAGCAGCCCATATCCAATCCCTTGGTGGGGAACGGATTTCACGATCTGGCTGACCTCGGCGAGAAGCTGGGTTGAGCTGGCACTCGCCGCGTCCATCACCGGCAATGCGATCGGGTAGATCGGGGAGAACCCACCGACTGTCCGGCGGAAGTCCACCTCCGGACGTAGCACCGACCGTCCGGCACCGGCAAGGTCAACCGCAGTGACACCGTCGCCGAGGGTGACCGCCAGTCGGCGCGCCAGCGCAGCCAGCAGGATCTCCTCGGTCGAGGCCTGCAGCAGCCGCCGGGCGTTGTCGATCTGCGACGTCTGATCCGGGGTCAGCGCCGTCGGCACTCTGATCAGATCGCCGGGCCCCGGCGAGCCGGCTTCCCCTGCCCCGGCCAACCGCAACGACGCCATCCTCGCCGTATCGATCCAATAGTTTCGCCGCTCCAGCACCGCGGGATGGGAGGCCAGCGCCGCATAGCGTTGCGACCACTCCCGCCAACTCGTGGTCGCTGGTTCCAGGGCGATGTCACTGCCGGCTAACTGCTGCCCGAACGCCGTGAGCAGGTCGGTCACCAAGACCTCCCGCGAGGTGGGGTCGTCGACCATCGCATGCAGAGTCAGCACCAGGAACCGTGGCTCTGCCTGCGCGTCGACGACATAGGCGGCCGTCAGCGGCCCGCTGCTCAGATCCTGTGCCGCGATGATGTCCTCGACGATCCCCAGCAGCGCGTCCCGCTCCGCACTGCTGCCCGGCCCGGCCGCGGCGGGCAGTGCCCGCTCGGTCAGGTCGGCGAAATCGTCGGGATCACTGATTTGCTGCTCCCAGATTCCAGCGTTGTCGGCCACCCGCATGCGCAGTGCGTCATGGTGATTGACCACCGCGGTCAGAACCGCCGTGACATCGGCGGCACTTACCCGGGAATCCAGGCGCAGGACCAAAGGCACCCGCCAGCGACCAGGCTCGGCAAGTCCGTTGTCGAGGAAGCGCAGGATGTTCGGCGGGACCTGGGGATCCAGATCGCCGATGTCTTGACTGGCCAGCCCGCCGGCGGCGTGGCGTGCGACCAGGGTGTCGGCCAGTGCACTAAGACTGGAATTGTCGTAGAGGTCCTGGGGGGTGAGTTCGACACCTTCGTGCGACGCGGTCATCGCGACGCCGATCGCAACCAGCGAGTCACCGCCGATCTCGAAGAAATTGTCTTCCGGCGCAACCGATTCCACCCCAAGGCACTGCGACCAGATCCGCTGCAGGGTCGCCTGCATCTGTGCACGGGCGTCCACCGGTGCACCGACCTGACCGTTGGCCGACGGGGCCTCGGTGGCTGATGCGCCGCCCTGGCCGCCCGAACCGGTCGTCCGCACGGCGGCGGTATCCGGTTCGATCCAATGCTGTTGGCGCGCAAAGGCATAGCCGGGCAACGTGACGCGCTGCGGGTGCTCGCCGTACAACCTCGTCCAGTCCACCTCGACGCCGGCAGCCCACAGTTGCCCCAGCGCGAGCAGGAAGGCGTCCCGATCGTCGCGGGTCTGTACGGGGTGGCGCATCAGGCGGACCGCGCGGTGGGTCTGGGTCCATCCGGGAAGACGCACGGCCGAACCGGTGAGACTTCCGCCGGGTCCAACCTCGACAAGCACCCGATCGGAATCATCGAGTAATGCCGAAACATTGTCGGCGAACCGGACGGTGGATCGGATGTGCTGGGCCCAGCGATTCGGATCGGTGGCCTCCGCGTCGGTCATCCAGGTACCGGTCACGTTGGAGAGCATCGGGATTCGAGGCGCGTGCAGAGTAAGACCGGAGAGGAATTCGGCGAAGGGTCCCAGGACCGTATCCATCGCCTGGGAGTGGAACCCGTGCGAGGTGCGGACCCGCCGGGCCACGATGGCTTCGGCGGCAAGGCGATTGGTGAAGTCGCGGATGGCCTCCACGGGACCGGCAACCACGCAACTTCCGAATTCGTTGATGGCGGCGAGGTCGACGTCGGCGGTCATCTGGGCGGCGATATCGTCGGGACTTGCCGCCACGGCCACCATGGCGCCGGGAGGTGCCTCATGCATCAGGCGTGCCCGCATCGAGACGACCCTGATCGCCGTGTCCAGGTCGAAGACCCCCGCCAGGGTGGCGGCCACCAGTTCGCCGATGCTGTGTCCGGCAAGCGCCGTCGGAGCTACGCCGAAGGACATGGCCAACTGCGCCAGCGCGTATTCCACCGCGAACAGTGCCGGCTGGGCCAGGTTGGTGGGTTCCAGGCCGTCCCCGTCGAACACCTCGGATTTGAGATCGATGCCCAACTCTTCGGCGAAGCCGACGGCGCAGCGGTCGAAGTTCTCCCGGAACACGGCCTCGGTGTCGTACAGGCCGCGTGCCATGCCGACATGCTGGGCGCCCTGACCGGGAAACAGGAACGCCACCTGCGCCGCACCCGGTGTCACACCCGCCGGGCAGTGGCCGATCGAGACGTTCTCATGCTCGGCGGCGGCCAGCACGACACATGCATCGGCGCGGTCGGCCACCACGGCCGCCATCCTGATCTCGTGCTGCCGCCGGCTGGCCAGGGTGAACGCGATATCGGACAGTGACAGGTTTTCGTCGCGGGCGAGTTCGGCGGCCAGTGCGGACCTGGCATCGTCGAGTGTCCCGGGGGTGCGGGCCGACAACAGCAGAACCTGCGGACCGTCCGGGCCGGCGGCGGCTGGGGCGGGCTCCGGCGCCTCCTCGAGAACGACGTGCGCATTGGTGCCGCCCACGCCGAAGGAGCTGACCCCGGCCCGGCGGGGAATGTCAGATTCCCATGGCGTATAGGCGTTCGCCACCACGAACGGCGTGTCCTCAAGGTGCAGTTCGGGATTGGGTGCGGTGTAGTGCACAGTCGGCGGAATGGCCTTGTTCTTCAGGCACAGGATGGCCTTGACCAGGCCGGTGACTCCGGATGCCGCATCGAGATGGCCGATGTTCGACTTCACCGAACCCAGAACGCACGGGCTCGACCGTGTGACTGCGGAGAGCTCGAAAGCCTGTCGCAGCGCCTCGATTTCGATCGGGTCGCCCAGCGGGGTGCCGGTCCCGTGGGTCTCCACAAACCCGATGGTCGAGGAGTCGACATCGGCGACAGCCTG